>JGI24022J15233_10010490_pt1 | contig 10513 bp, 7 predicted proteins | sample Ectturendosymbi2_FD_15233 | JGI IMG/M metagenome (IMG submission 15233)
TTTGCAGGTTTTTTTCGGTGTCCCAGCGCCTTAATTTTATTTTTGCATGAAATTGTTTAATGTTTGTGCCAATAAACTCTCTCTCTCTTACGCGCAACTTTACGTTCAATTTGTTTATTATATTTCGCGTCCCATAAACGATTGCAATCACGTTTGACATTACCTGCGCAGCGTTCAAGTTTAATGTAATCGAGTAGGATCTTATTGTTTGCGGAATCACCTGATTGTGACGCAATTATTCTTCACCGGCAATCGCGTGTGTTGGTTGGTGAAGTTTTTCCTGAATCGAAGCAAAACTTTTGCAGGTACGACGCCACTTTTCGAGACCGATCCTGGCGATAAGTTCCCTGTACCTTCGTCTCAAGCTTCGCCAATTGTTGCCACTTGCTCCGGTTAGTGTAGCGTACTTCTTCCGTTTGTTAGCCTTGTTAAAACTCAGATTTCTGCCGTCGTGCACGTTCTCAAAAACCATATGGCCATTTTTCTGGTTGTACTACTGACTAGGCGTTGTCGATACTAACAACAACTTTTTCACATTAAAATGTTCGATTCGGGTGAAGAAACTTCGCAGAAAAAAATCACCACGCTTAACTGTAAGACGCCGAGCGCTTAATGCGCCGGAAAACCACACGCTGTCGTTTTGGTGTGTAGTTTCTCAGAAAGTCCAACTGTGCCTTGCAGGTTTTTGTACGTTGTTGAAATGAGTTTTTTTTTGTCATACAACGCACATGCACTTTCAGAGTTCGAAAGCTCGTCTAGCGCTGTTTGTTGGGAACCACCCTTTCAGGAATCACTTGCTTCCCGGCACTGCGGTAAGTTGATTTTCTTTGCAATATCACTTGATGGGCGCCTTTGTCTGCGTTCTGCCGTTGTAGTCTGCCGTGTTTCACTTAAGTTAAAATTTAATCTTACCCTGGTTTTGAAAGTTACGCTTTCTGATTTTCTCTTTAACCCCGACGACAATTTTCGCAGCATGGAAAAAATAATTGTGGCCAGCCAAGATTCTTCCACTTGAAAATAATTTCCCGAAAATTAATATTTTCCGCCTCGCAAAGCACCACTTCACTACCCATGAAGTCTACTGCGTTAGTATGTGCGCCCAACTGATCATGAGGCAAAATCCACTACTAAATCGTCCCTACAGCACGCATCCATGGACGACATTAGGTTTTTCGTTATGTATCTTTTGCACCGCAGCTCCTAATATCACAATGTGTCCCTCCAGGCTGCTCCCGAGCACTGAATTGAAAATTTAACCATTGCTTAGTACCGATTGTCGCCGGGGACCTTCCTACACAGTGAATATGCCTGCCTGTGAACTAACAGCAGACCCCCAGTGGCATATCCGTAACAAAAACACAAAGCACATGAAAGAGTAGGGAAATTTTCCTTGTACCATGTACGTTTTCTTTGAAGTGTCAGAATGACTGAAAAGCGTGGTAATTTTTCTAACTTGATTTTCAAGTGATGTCACCCAAAATTGTTGTACTCAGCTTTAGCCGCTATTACAAAACATTATAAATGCAACAGAAAATAAACGTGGGGCTGGGACACCGAAAAACCCGAAGGTTGTCTTGTCAAGGTGTTCCTAAAGTTGTGTAAAGTACTTAGGTGGCCATTACGACTATATAACCAGTAGTATATGACTATTATTTATAATCAAATATCCAAAGCGGAAGAAAAAAAAGAATTATCAATATACCAAACAAAACAGTAAACTGCAACAAAATTATCGCAGGATTTGTAAATCTTTCAAAGCTTTTCAGACGAAACATGCAACAGAACATGTCAAAAACATTTGAAGACACAGCTTGGTTGGAGAAGTGGGCCCTTGACTTCTGCTACTCGCCCTGGTCAGGGAGTTCGACAAGGGTTCGGCATGGCCATGATTGTAGAATGCTTGCTAGTCGTGTATGAAAGTTGTTTAGAGACATCAGAACATTCTTTTGACACAAAATATTATGACCTGAGGTGCAATGGCAAGTTTCACTTAGTGGTGCATAGCTACGCCGTTTATACCTGACTAGCCTCTGCTCAGGAAACCTGGGTAGTCCACCACGCTGGGGCTTCTTTTTTGTCGATCTTATATACTCAGAAAAATCTTAGAAACCTGTTTTTCCATGATTTTTCCGTATTTTTAGACACAAGTGGAATGGTGCCGGAGTTATTTTACAAAAATGTCTCTGAAAGCTTATATATTGAAAATTGCGGTACTATACTACCCAGGGTTAATTGATGTGTATCGGATTTTGTGCACCTTAATACCTTTACATTTCCGTGTGATTTTAAGTGCAAAACGTGTTTGACCAAATGTGACCACCGAAGCTTATTTGTGAAGAGTCTTGCTGCACCATGATTTGATATGAAGAAAAAACAGATCTAAAACGCGCTTGACGTTTTCTACGCACAAACAAAAATTCTCTTCTAAAAAGTTCCCTTTTGGGGGGTATAGTGCATAAAATTTGTATGCTGAGATACAATTTTGTTGTGAAAGTGATTAATCAAAAAATAGTTGTATAACGGATGTCACATGTCCCAAGTAAACCTAATCAATTTTTTTGCATTATACCCATGATTTCCCGACTCATAACGTTTTCAGGTCCCTGAGCACCAACACTTCTGAAAAGATTGCATTTGTACAATCAGTTCGCTTATGTAATTTTCATGCCGTTTTTCATTCTTGAATTTTATTTTCGTCTTATGTATCTCCCATTTTTGCTTCTGTGATGCTTACTACAGCTCAAGAAAGACAAAATCAGGCAACAGCGTGTCGTGCTAACATTTCGTTGCACGTGGAATGCATGCGTCAATTGATCAGCCCAAGTAAAAGCCGCTGTTTTCGATTTTAGTATTGCCGGCATTAGTAGAACTGCTCGGGACTAAAGGTCTTAACGGTATTTTGATGACGTCGCTGTCATGTTTGGATCTTTTCTCCAATCGTGGAGCCCATTTTAGTTACGAAGTTTTCGATTGTGAAAGGTGATTCCTCGTTGCTGAAACAGGTTTCGTGCCACTGTTGTACAGCAGTTGCTTTAATTGCAGAAGTCTCAGCGCAGGTTGAAAGCGGTCAATTTGTGGCAACGCAGAATGTTGATGGCAGAGATGAGCATAGAGGTAAGCTTGTCATATGGCGAAAATGTTCAAAATTTTTTTCGATATGCTCGTTTTTCATCAAAGCAGCCAGCTTTCATGATTATAGCTCGCGCAACCAATGGGAATAAAACTCATACCTGAAATGTTCAATAAGTTGGCCGAACAGACATTGTGAAGTAAAATCGTTCAGCAAATAACGCTGCAGCTTTCATCTGGTTCGCCCGAAAATACTTATTGTCTAGTTAGTAACATGGTGGTTGCTTTTCAAAGGTCACACGATAAACACCAAAGCTGTCTCTACATACACCAGTACCGTTAGATGATGTTCACTGCAGCGTTTCAGCAATACCGGGCTGTTTACTTCTTCATAGATCTGTCAGATTTGGTCCAGGTAGCTTAGTGGCTATTACTTCAGAACGGAAACTTAATGGTAGACTGGCTCACATTGAGTTTGGCACATTTTACAGTTGGCAACATGTGCACCGTATTTTTGCAAAATACTATATGCAGCACTGGCCTAGGTCACCTTTCAGCCACAGATTATTTTGATTTTCTTCTGTGTGTATTTCACTTCCTGTAGTTTTAACCATGGCTGCGGAGCCGGAGCGCCTGAGCCGGGCATTTTGCCTGGAGCCGGAGCTCAGTTTGAAACTTAAGACCGGAGCCGGAGCTGTGGCCATCTGATGGGGAGCTCTGCATCCGGGTCCGTTCCTAGATACTAACGGATTTGCCAAATAGACTTACGTGTACTTTTGCAACACACTAAACGCGGTTGTTGCGAGTTACGACACCAGACTGCATCAGTGGATCTGCAAGCCTTGATCTTTCTTTCGATCNGCAAGCCTTTGATGCTTAATCGCAAAGGCTGTGACATCGTAGGTGGCAGGCGTGGTGTTACTTGTTGAACAATGGTTCTTAAACACTGTTCTAAGAGCTGCATGCAGTTTCCAAGCATGCTTGGTGCGGCTTTTAGCCATCTTTCAGTAAGAGATTCTATTAGAATAAAAGTTGATGATGCCTACTTCGTAGGCGAAATATATGCTCTGTAATAGCTTAGTGTCTGATTCTTTGCTGGAAAGGATTTCTTCCGATAGACAGTGTTTTTCAGTAATACCTTCAATATTATGTGCAACAGATTTTTTTAGTGCACTAAAACAAAACGTGTCAATTGATTTGCGGTAAAATATTTTTGTACAACTCTCTAACAAAATCGTAGGTCTGGATTTGGCTCCTTCAGCGAAATTGATAAGAACCACGGTTGTAGAAGTAAGGAACACGTTAACTACCACAACATCTTACTTTATAGCCAGAATAATCAAACCGGGTCTGTAGTAATGTAGCGATCTGAAAAGAACTGATCTATAATGAGTAGGTATATAATAAAATATCCATAGCTTTTGTAGCTGTGTGATCATGCTGTTAGCAGGGAGTGTGATTAAAATTTGATACCATTGCAGATTTACTTGGAAGTTCTACTTGTTTCTTGAGCATCAGTATCAACCTGTGTCTTCCTTTCTATGCACGGCACGCCATTGCAAAGTAGGAATTTTTACTAGAAAACAGCAAGGTTTACTAGATTTACTAGCAAGGTTTACTAGATTAGGTTGATTTTTATATGCTCCTGATAATGTACGCTTACTAGCAAGGTTTACTAGATACTGACTAAGTTCACTAGGAAACATTGCGTTCACAAACAGTAGCAATAATATGAAAGTTGTCAATATTTGGTAGCCAACTAGCATTGCTTCGCATAGCAGTACATTATCAGGAGGATATAAAAATCAATGTAAACAAATGTGGACTTTTCATGAAGTTTTCATCTGCGGAAAAAACTATTTGTTTTCAGCGCGGTAACCAGTCTTACTTTCTCCTAAGCTTTGCAGGTTAAATTCTGCTTTACTTTGCAATTCATCACTACTTATTATGAATGCAAAAGATAAGAAATAAGAAGTTTTCAGCTATTTTAACAAAGTCAGAGGTGAATTTCTTGCTAGAAGGCATACTATTTCTTTGAACCAAGGGGTTTTGAACACATCATCACATTTGTGTTAATGCAATTATAAGAATACATGAGAGAGGTAATGGAGTATGTGTTTGGCGTTCTTTGCATGGTTTGCCCGGGCAGCGCTGTTAGCTGGAATCGCCAAGACAAAGCATGCAACGATTGCCAAACACTTGGTCAATTGGGGCTGGTCTGGATTTAAATGCTCGGACACAAATGTAGTTTGCCAAGCAGCCATTTTCTTGCTTCTGGTCGTAAGAAATAATAAAAGGTCCTCAGACATTGACGGCAAAACCTGCGACTACCTTTCCAGAAATTTTTTATATTGCTGTTATCGTGAGTTACGTTTCTGCTAGTAACTGTTCTCTGAATCGTCTGAACCTGTGATTGTTGTTTTTTCGTTGATTTCCTCATGGTAAGAGCACTGCTTGTAAAAAACTAGCAGATTAAATTACTTCAAAAAGTTTGGGATCTCCTAGTTTTGTGTGGTTGATTTAACTCATTTTCTATTCAGCTGGAGGCACACCAAGACGATTAAGATATTAATATGTGAAAACGAACAGAAGCCGAAGCTAGAGCCGGAGTCATGAAAAAAGAGAGTCCCGGAGCTGGAGCCGGAGCTATGTTCATGAAAAGAATAGCTCCGGATGCGGAGCTATGTCTCCGCATGTCATTTTTGCGACGGCTCCGCGGCCCTGGTTTTAACACACAACGTCATCTAATGTGAGAACCACTATCTTGCTGAGTCAGACGCTCCAGCCGTATGCGAACAACTTTCCTTTGATTAGTGGTTGTAACCAGGGCTGTGGAGCCGAAACTCAAATTTCAGGCACCAGCTCCAGGCATCTACATTTTTTGGCTTCTGCTCCAATATATAGAAGCTTCTGGCTCCAGCTACAGAACGTTTCGGTCCATTGAAAACTCAAAACGATTGTATTATTTGTACAACTCGCCTGCCCAACAAACTACTTCTGCGGAACCGGAACCCAAATTCCAGGCTCCGGCTCCAGCCTCTAAAAGTTTTTGGCTCCGGCTACAGCCATCCACATTTTGCTTGGGTTCCGGTTCCACAGCCCTGATTGTAACAAACGAGTTTTGTTTAGTCGACCACAGCGTGTTGACGTTCGTAACTAACATTGTGCACAGGTTTCCTGCCAGAGGTAAGGCTGGTTAGTGAAGTACGTCAGAAATCTGCTAACGATCCTCAGCAAGATGAAGTTCAACCGCGCGGCTCAAATACCCAACGGAAGTCTTCAGGCTCTAAACCGATACCTGATCGTGAGTATGACTTCCATCAGCAACTTGGTAAACTTGCAGATTTGAATCGCATAATGTCTGCAGTGGTGACGCAGAATATGTTGGGCGCCACAATCTATAAACAAAAATAATGGCAGTGTTACATTGCCGCTTTGAAAGCTTTTTAAAGCAAACGTTTAAACCAGTGTTGTTGGGATATCCAAACTTTTCTGCCCTGATCTAGTGCAAAATGTTTTTATAATGCCTGTGATAAATTCTAGTTGGTACTGCTATGGCGTGTGGAGCCCATTGGGTGTGGAACTAGAGCATCATCGCTAAATACAAGAGAAGCAAAATTCACGTTGTGGGCCGCTGTATGATTTTATTTTATCAGCTGATAAGAAGTTCTATGACTGACGTAAGTGGAGAAGCTTTGTTTTGATATTGAGTATGTACATACCGTAATGGTCGTTTGTTCACAACACATCGGCCAGGAATTTGCTGACTCACCATAAACGCATTCGTGGTACCAAGCGGGTGTGCAGTGGGGGTTTTGGGAAGCGCTGTACCAACGCATTTCACCCAAGCACTGGGTCAGTAGTTCTTCAGCAAATGGTGCTTGTTAACCAGTAAATGTTTTTATATTTTTCGGTGTAGATCCTGCCTCGAATGCGCCAACAAAAACGATCTCAGCGTTTGTTCCGAAGGCAAAGGCCAGTGAAGACCAGGTTGATTCTTCAAATACGTCGAATTCAGAGGTATTCAAACATTATTTAGGAGCATGTTTGCGCTAATGTTCATCAAACCACACTCAGTCACTACCAAAGCACGGTTTGTTTATTCTATTTGCACCAGTTTCTATCAAAGTCGTTCTGTTTCACCCATTATTCTGTTGTCTGAGGGGTGACCAGCGATGCTGGGAAAAGTTACACGGGCGTGGTAAGGTACACACGATAGTTTTCACTGGGATGCACGTTCATCCAGTGCTACAGTGAGAATGGTACGGTATGCTGTGGCTGCCAAACAATAGTTATAAATAAGAATCTGGCTCGACAGTCAATATTTAACAATATTTCTTGTTGTGTTATAAAAAGCTGTACTGTTGTTTGCTTGCGTTGGTCATTGTGTTTCGTGCACGCGGAGTGTTGTTATCTATCTGCGAGCAACAGCAATGGAAGCGAAGCCACTGGTTTGCAGCACTAGCGAAAAACCCAAAATCCTTGCGACAAGGCTCCCACGCGCTATTGAAAGTATTGAATTGTGAAATCGGTTTGCAAGACCGTGGAAAAGTAAAGGAATTTCCAAAATGTACATAAAGTATTGAATAAGTATACAATTTCTAAGTTCAACCATTGTTTATTCGAATGTTGTTCTTCACCGCTGATGACAGTCTGCAGATGTTTTGTGTATTGTGTTCCGTCAGTTCAATTTTCAAAAAATGAAGATAGATGATGGTATTAAAGTCTTTTAAATTAGTATTGGAAAGGTATTGAAAAAGTATGGAGAATGGTTTTTGAAAATGTGTGGGAACCCTGTTATGAGTTCTGTTTTTTGTCAGACTTTTGCGAAAACACCCATCGAAACTGACATGATGATCAGTTACTCTTGGAAATTCGAAGAGCTACCGCGGAGGGTAAGATTTTGCACCTGTTTTGTGGTGTTCTTCGCTACAGTCAATGAACAAACGCTGCGATCGTGATTGAGACAGTAACAACATATTTTTTTGTAATTTGCTGAACATTTTTCACTGATCGTCAAGTGTGCACCGAAACTCAGGCTTGGCTTATAACATTAACATTCTAAATTTGCAATGAGACCGAGGTTTGCAAAAAGCTTTACGCAAAGTGGGTTTGGTAAATCAGGAAAGATATCGTGCAGTTAAAGTCAAGTTAGAGCTGCAATTTCGGCACAACCCAGAAATGTGCTCAGCATGATTGCAAGAAATTATTTGAACATAATGTCCAGAAGCGTTTCGAAGTTTGAATACTTTTAAGTTACAACAACGCAAAACAAATTAGTCTTACACTCTCTCTCGTCCGTGGCTGATGCTTTGCGGGTTGAAACGTATTTGGAATGAATGATAATTCGCAGATCGCTCGAAAATTCAAGGATCTTGGCTACAGCGTGTGGATCGATCATGAGAGCATGTACGCAGGAATCGCCGACAAGATGGCATGCGCCGTCGAAAACTGCCGAGTGTTCGTAGCGTGCGTGTCTCAAGCGTATGCCGACAGCAGGCCGTGCAAAGATGAATTCGAGTATGCTGTGAAGAAAAAGAAATCTATCATTCCAGTGATTGTCGCTGATTTCTCAAACGAAGGCTGGCTTGGTAAGATGTGGTGTTAAAATGGATCCAGTGTGTATCTTCAGGTTGGAGAGCAGAGTGAAACAGAGTCGCATAACGCGCGTTTTTCGTATTGGTGACATCTCTTGCTCAAAATATATTGCGGGCTTGGCTGGTTTGTGGACTGTTCTGTGAAATGTGACACGCATATACTTTTGTTACCATGTTTACGAACCAGCCGTACTGGTTTCCACGAAGGACTCGAAATCATCTCTTGTTTGAACATCACCGTGGAAACAATTTTTGGAAATACCCGGCCGAAAATTGCGCTTGAAAAGTTTGTTTTGCTCTTTTTTCTTGCTGTCAGTATTTTTCACGAGTTTCTTGAAGCCACAAATCGAAAACTTATTTCGGCCTTGGTTTTACGGCTGGCTTCACGCTAAACTTTTGCTATCAGGTAAACAGATGTTTAGTTTCTTGCTTGGAATGAAGTCGCAAATCAGCGTCTGTAAACAAAGTTTTTCCTTTCCGCAGCGCTTCGTATTTCCTCCTTGAAGTATTATAACTTCACAAAAGGCGATTTCGAAGAAAAGTTCAGCGAACTCGAAAAAGACGTCGACAAGCACTTAAAACTCTTGATGGAGGCAGCCCCTCCCCAACTGCCTGAGTAATGCTGCAGTGCAGACACTCGCGCTGCGTGGCCTGCTGAAGCTTGCTGAGGTGAAAGTAAAGATAGTTTTGTTTCGCCTTAGTCTGTCGCAACGGAACTGGAAATCTTGGGTTGGAACCTCTTATTGACCGCTGCTGCGTAAGACCATCGTTTGTTTGTTGTAAGTTATTCACATTAAAACTTTCGGCGGCAACAGAAAACTTGAGGCATGTACACGAAGTTTCAGCGTATGCTTGCGCCTCAATCTGGTGAGGGACGACCTATGAGGTCAGTTTGAAGTAAGGCTCTCGCAGTGCAATTCCGTGCGTAGAAAATAGCGTTGTAATCGTTCACAGCCTCAAGTTCCAAAGCTTTGGGACCATGTAAGCGTTTGAACGGACATTTGCGAGCAGTGATGGACCACTGTGTGACGTTGGGTTGGATTTGAATATCCGTCTGAATCCAGTTGTGTTTTTTGTCACTTCTTCACCTCCGTCGAGCTGTTTTCCAAGAGCCGCAGAACCTAACAGCTTGACGCATCGTTAAAATTACGACGCCAAGCGCTTTGAATCCACTGTTACGGACAAGAGTCATGTCTTTCGTATAGTTTATTTTTCAAGAGATTTTTTATGCCTTGTGAAACGCGAAATTATACTTATAACAGGAGGATGGATGTGTGAAGTTTTGTGCAAGGTAAAATTTACCACCCCACCGTGTAGCAGTACTTCAAAGTGTTTAGTGATTTATAAGACTGCAGTAATTTGTAGACATATTGCATGGTTTCCTGTTTTTACTTATTTCAAAACGATTCCACAAAGGCATCACCAATATCTGGTTTAATTTAAATACGCTGGAGACCAACCAGTCGAATGATCTCACTGTGCCCACCAACCCTTGATCAATTCACCATACTGCTCAGCGGCGGAGTCAGCGTGAGCTTCAGCTAGCGCGTTCACGAAATGCACTGCAAATTACAGTTACAAGCAGGGCTGTGGAGTCGGAAGTCCCGCCATCCGACTCCGACTCCAGGCAATTTCGATTATCCAACTCCGACTCCGCAAAATGCGATCAAGCAGAAAGTGCAAAATGCGATCAAGCAGAAGTTAGTCTTTTAATTTTACAAAAAAAAGTACTCATCTGAAAAAAACACATTAATAATTATTAGAGAAGGCTGATAAATAATCGATTTTAAAGCAGATACCTTGCAAACAATATCAGTAAACAAGTAAAATTGAAAAATGTATGCATT
>JGI24022J15233_10010491_pt1 | contig 10513 bp, 8 predicted proteins | sample Ectturendosymbi2_FD_15233 | JGI IMG/M metagenome (IMG submission 15233)
GGTTAATGATTTTAAAATTATTCATAGATATTCGAGTTAATGCTCCATTTACAAAGAAATCATCGAACTAACTCTTTCTCACAGCGTCGTGGCTTTCAACTTGTTTCGCTAAATTTGAAATTGGTTGTTGATTCATGTTCAAAGACTACATTGCGTATCCCGAAGAATCAATTCTAAATGTTTCCATGTTCAAACGAAATCTTAGTTGCTCAATTTCAGCACCTCGGTTTTCATTTGTTTGAACTATTAAATTATCAGTGCATCTTTGACCTTCAGTCGAGCTAAGGAACTAACAGCGTCGTCCAAAACTTTCTTGTTCACACCATCAGTTGGCGCAGTTGCGTCAGCCAATCCGACAGGTTTGTAGTTGTATATTTGAAGGTCCGAAACTATCTGATTTTCACNGTCAAGCCTAAGATATTTTTGAGCCACCAATTGATTGTTAATTTCAATTTCGCTTTGAATTTTCCTGTTCAACGTTCGAAGANTGACAGCCTCGCTCTCAGTTTCAGGATCANCATCTTTCAATCCAACAATTCTATAATTATTCATATTTCTATTTTTTTCTGTAGAACCGTCTGGTGATAAATCCAAACNTTTGGTTGTGATATTTCGGTCCAAAATAACGTGATGATTCTGAATTGCGTTGCTTACAGTGGTGTCAGCNGCAGATGTTGCTTCTTGTAAAACACTAGTTTCCAAAGCTTGTAGCGTTCTCAAGTTCATGTCGTTCTGGTCGGGTTTAGGATTTGCCATTCCAGTCGCTTTAAATCCACCTAAAAACAAACCATTTCACATTCATTTACTCCCGTCACGTCTCAGATAGAAATCGTTTGCAGAACTGAGTTTGACCGCATTGTTGTTTTCCATAGGTTCCCAGAAATGTGAAATCCTGTTTTCAGCCATACCAATGGACTCTTTCATGTGCCCAGCAAAAATTAAAAGTTTCATGTGAGCGTATCCTTTTGTAGACACATGATGACTTTGTTGTGGCTCTCATATATATGAAATTTGATGATCATCCGTGTACAAATCTCCAGCCATAGTTGATACAGGGCTATCACGACTTACAAAATGTGTTTCAATCCACTGTTTCGGAACCAACTCATTTTCATGAGTTGGATTTGGGTTGATATTTCTATTCGATTTATGACCCACATCAATTGGAGCGTCTTTCCAAATAAATTTTTCGTTTACATACTTTTTTACGGCTGAATTTGGACCTTCATTTCCTAAATTTTATATTATTTTTCCACCGATATTAATTGGTTGATTTTTTTTGTAAAAAGTTGTTGTTTACGCAGCCAAGCAATACTCAGCTCACATTTGTTACATTCTGATTTGTTGTTGCTGGTGGTCGACCGAATTGATCGACAACCATTTTTTATTTTAATCACCAAAAACTGTTTATTATTGCTTGAAGTCCCTTTTCAGTTTGCATCCGCTTCAAAACAAAAAGACAGAGATGCCCATAGAAAAACTCTTGTCGAGGTTGTATCTGTTGGGTACAAAGTACCTCCATGTAAATAATTGTGCAGCTCTGTTGGAGGTGGTAAACCAAAGCTGTGGAAATAATGCTTTTTATCACAACGTTTGTATCATGCGACCGAGTGCGTTCCACCACCCGAACTGCTGTCAGGATTCACAATACCACACACGCTTCTTCTCGTTTTTTTGGCAAAGTGTTTCTCAAAAAGACACCCCTAAAGTTTTTTAAACCAATTTTTGTCACAACTTCAAAGAGTTCAAAGTTACTCTAAGGTGTGTTACGTAAACCCACATTTTCAAGACGTAGATATTTCGCTTGTTCCATTTACTTTATTGAAACATGACTTTCTGTGGATGCTAGTATCAAAGCAAAACATATTCAGAGACGACAACCTGCTAACCTATTCTGTTCTTTTACGTAGCATACAGCCCCGAACATTTTCCCTGTTTTAACAAATCCAAACAAGAAATTACACATTACGACTGCTTTAACCTAAAGCGCGAATCACTTTACATTAAGTAATCATCCGACTTACCCTGATCTGAACAAAACTGTACGATCGTATGATTCTGCGGAACAGAGTATTCACAAAACTTGTCTGTTTGTTTCATGTCATTGTCAACATTTCATTTTCTTTCGATTTATTACGCATTATGACTGCTTTAATCTAACGCGCAAATCACTTGACAGTAAGTAATCATTCAATTTTCCCTGTTCTGAATAAAACTTGTACGATCGTATGATTCCGCGGAACACAGTATTCAAAAACTCGCTTGTTTGTTTCATATCATCGTCTACATTTCGTTTACTTACGATTTATTTATTCGAAAGTAGCAAGCGTTTAAAAATCAAATGCTAGAGGCGCATCATCTAATCAGCAGCTTATTTTCGCCAGTGACTATTTCTCGTTCGCGTAACTGACCGAGGGTGCAACCGTCGCTTGAACATCTTGAACTGTCGTATCTTAAACTATTTTATTCCAAAATTGGGAATGTTTCAGCGTCAGATGGCATTGACTAATGCGCACGTCGATAACTAACCGCACCTCTCCGACACCTGCTCGATGGGTTGAAGCAATTTTCTTCAAAAACTGTAAGCAATGTCATAGGTCTAGGATCTACAAAAAACTTGTGAAACATATCGCCAACGCGCTATGCATCATTTTGCGAAAACACAAACCAGCTATAACAGTTGCAGCAAGCATTCACTTCCGTTTTGCAAGTTCTCAGTAACAACAACTAACCTGCGGGAATTTTTCAATTGTTCAAATTGAGGAACCGCGGACGTTTCGTGGCGTTGCTTTTATACGAAAGTACAATACATTTCAAAATGCTAATGCTACATGAGCGATACTTTGATCCAAACTAGCCACATCATTTCTTCAACCTGTAATTGATCGCGTGGTGGAGATGGAAACCGGGTTTTAATTAATCCGATAAGTAAAAAATCACGTCCGTTTCACTTGAACATCATTTGATGACCGCGCAAACCCTACAATCACAGCAGAACATATCCACAGATGACAACTTGCTAACTTATTCTGCTCTTCTGCGTGCCATACCCCTCTGATCGTTTATCCTGTTTTAACAAAACCAAACAAAAACAAGTATTTCAGCAGGTGCGCTTTCTCCAGTGAATATCGTAACAAGACGAGTTGAAACCGACAACAACGTGCTTTTGCAGTAAGAGACGAATCGTCTCTTCACAGCCTGATGTTGCTTGCTATTCAGTTCGAGTTGATAAGAAACGTACTGGAATTTCTCTTTCAAAATCTCAAAAACAGCATCGGCTGTTGTTTCGAGATATTGCATTTTGTCGTGAATTAGGCGCTGTGGTCGGGCGTTTGTAAATCATTTCGGTTGTTTTAAGTTGGGCAAGTGTGCATCGTTCTGCAACGGTCACAGTGAGCGTTCAGCTCTGTTTTGCTAGTTGTCGGTAACATCTACCAGACACGATGTTANGTTTTGTGGAAAAATTTATTTGTGCAACGTTTTTCTCCTATCCTCTATTCAGAATTTTAACATCACCACTATCCAATCTTTTGAAAACTGTGTTTGCAAAAAGCCACGCTGAAGGTTTAGCATTCACCTCTTTTGCATAACCTTGCCTTCGCACACACCCACTTCTAACCTTTATCATGCGCTCGAAGTGACACTTCATTCTTTTTTTTTCGTACACAAAGTGAACATGCGTGTCTCTCCAAAGCAAAAGTTGACCATGCGGATGCTAGTATCAAAATAAAATTCATTCGGAGCCTGCTTACTTATTCTGTTCTCCTGTGTAACATTCCCTCCAGAACGTTTACCCTGTTTTCAAAACCAAACAAGGAATTGCTCATCACGATCGCTTTAACTCATAAAGCGAAACACATCATTGTTTGCAAATAATTCAGTTTACCCTGTTCTGAGCAAAATTTGTATAACCGTATGATTCGTGCAGAACAGTGTATTACCTAAATTTGCTTGTTCCTTACCCCACCGTTTGCCATTTCGTCTCTGACGACTTTTTCTATACGAAAGTGCGAACCACTTCGAAGTTCAGATATCACATTCGTGATAACTTGATCCGAACTAACCACACCATTGCTCCAACCTGTAACTGATTGCGTGGTGAAAATGCGTACCGGGTTTTAATGTGATAAGNAAATATTTACGTCTACTTCACTTGAACATCGTTTGCTGATCGTGTGGATGTTAGTATCAAAGCAAAAGCTATTCTTCGACATTTGTTGTGGTCTACGTCATCCCTCTCTCAGTCACATGTCCAAGCAGAATCAATTTAACACAAACGAAAACTTTCACTGTAGAATCTGTCGAAGACGCGTTTTCAGTTTTGATTCGTTTGTTGCGTGTCGGTGCAACCGCTGTTTTCAAACTTTTTTCAATAGCGCGTGTTGGCGAGTAAACTTCACCGCTCTGACGCTGTCTCGACGTTTCAAAGCACGAATTGAAGGTGACGTCACATATTTGAGGCGTGATAAAGTTATAGGACACCCACCGCCAACGGACTATGCATCGTCTTTTCTGGAGACTTGGAGCATAACGTTCTGAAATTAGGCATAACCGCTATCCAACACCTTGCCTCTTGTTAGAAAACCCAACCGAGGTTGACGTTGCAACCTGTGTCAGTTGGACGAGCGTTCCCGTCAACAAGTATATGCACCGCGTTCGATACACTTACGATTTATTTATTTGAAAGCAGCAGATGTTTCGAGTGCTACTATTGCACCATCTTACGTCATGTTCGCCATTGATTTCATGTCTTCAGAAAAAAAACGTTCCTGATTTTCATTGTGACTGGCGAGCAAGTGAAAAACTGCAATCTGGTAATATTTAGACACATTCGATCTTCCTCACGTGTATTTACTTTGTAAAAAGGATTTTTTGTTTCTGGATGTTGTCGCAGCGACTTTATACTTTCTCTGTCCTCACTTCTAACTTCTCACGTTATATCCTTTGCATGACACATTTAACTTAAATAACCTATCGATAAAAAGCCGAGATCCCCTGAACGACATCCGCTTTGCGATTACGCCACATAGCAACGAATCCCACCCTTCAACCCACGACTACGCTTTGTAAACAAAACGTAACCAATTGTTTTCAATCTGCCGTTTGAGGTGCTGCGTCGATTTGAGAGATTTTTATTAACGGACACCACAACCGAAACGGCGTTATTATTATTTTTTTTGTACGGGTGCCCATCCCTGACGACAAAAACTATAAAATATTCACTTTTGCCTTCAACTTTTGTTTACGAACCTAACAAAGCCTACCATCTTCTCATACGTCAAAAAGATAGCAACGCTCACCTAAAGACAGCAGCTACACGCACAAGCTTTTTTTATCGTCTTTTAATCGTAACAAAACTTCTCTTAACTTCTCCACCCGACGCTCTCACAAAATGGAACACCTCCGTTAGAAGATGAATTTCAAAGCGCCCCTGGTGCTATACCGACGTCTCAGAACCGACATTCACACTGGGAGTCGAAATGACACTTTAAGTGATCATTCGCCTGATAACCAGACACAAACAATCCCTGCGACAAATTAATGAACTGTCTGTTTCCAAAGATGGAAACTCGGGATGGTGGTGTGCGTCGTAAATATTATTCGCACACTAGGTTGGCGCCCATGGTATATCTAAGTCTTAAGTCCTCCTCTTTCATTGGCCCGCGGCCCCCATACCGGGACCCTCAGCACCAGTGGTCTCCTGCCCTTCAGCAAAAACCTTAGATTCAGTTTTGACGTATTTACGTTGCAGTATTTTATTCGCCACGCTAGATAGGTAACGCGGTAAAGGCCACTGACCCTGACTTCACAGCAGGCTCCTCGTGGCTGCCGTGGGTGCACCTGGTAGAGAAAAAACGACCAAAGGCCAACCTACACTGAGGAGTTGCCAGGAGTAGCCGCGCACGATTCTTTGTTTGTTTTATTGCTCTCAGGAGTTGCCGAGCAGAGCCGCGCACGAGCGCAGGATCACCCGACGCAACAAAACAAACAAATGATTACGCCTGGCAACTCCTGGCACGACCTCAGTGTAGATTGGCCTTGAGGTACAGAGTCCTGAGAAAAGATTTAACGAGGACGTATTTCGCGTTTATAAATTCCCGAAAAGAGGTACCAGTCTTGCTTGGGCAAACTTGAAATTTCTACCATCTCAGGTTTGCTTCACAGAGAAACACGTATATTTTGGAGCAGGTGCTTCTAAAAAAATAAAAATATTTGCGACAAAAATGAGCGTGAACACGTGTTCATATTTCAATCTTTATAGAAATTGTGTGAAAATCTTATAGAAAAATTGTTTTTGCAAAAAATGGCATTCCAATGTTGAATGACTACCGGTGACGTCACATAACCAATCAACAATTATGTAGGTAGCGCGCCTCTAGCGCACCAGGATCTCTCCCAAGATAAAATTCTTTTGCCGCTAAGGCCAGATTAACCATTGGGCAAACCGGGCAAATGCCCGGGGACTCGCGCTTGACTATCAAAACGCTGCTTTACTGGCTTTTCATGTGTTTAGGCTGTTCACCACGGTCAAAATTGCAGAGCTTTTTGATTACTGCGTTTAATGTAGCCTGTAAGGAAACTGAAAACTTCGGCATTTATTTTATTGAGTGGCTTAAAATAATTGAACCAAACACCACCACGCTTTATGACCCAAGAATTAGATCGAAATCAGTGCATCCATGGACGTCCGCAGAAATTTTTCCAGGGTGGGCAACGTCGAAATTTTGCTAATCCTTTTCAGGTTGTTGACAATGCAAATGGACGTTCACAAAACGCTTTATCCTTTCTACCCTATTAGTCTGTGATGGTTGAAAAATGTTTTCCGCACTTCGGCTATCAGAAATGCTTTTTTCCTTTATAAACTTCGTAATATCCATTTTTGAGCACTTTCTACAAATAAGTCATAATTTTAGAATAATCGACGGCCAGACCAACATGAGCGGTGAAAAAACAAGAAATTAGACACTCTCGCAAAACGGTTTACAGCAATGAGAAGTAGAACTATCAGGGATGCAGTGCTAACAAAAGAGGTGTGGGAACGCACCCAAAAAACTAGCCATTTTGCAACAGCTTCGAACTCATTTCAAAGCGTGACACGAAAAAGTTGTGGAAAGGCCGTTCTCACGCGTTTCCGCCAACTACAACCCTGAGATCTATATACTGATAAAACTGTCGGACAACTTACTAAAGTTAGAATACCACACAGGCTTTAATAAACTGAAAAGATTAATTACCAAAACTCACCACAGCAAATATAGCTCTGCACTCAGTGCTCACTAAGAAGAAAGAAACCTGCATTAGAGTCGTTTGTCTAAGCCAGTGGCTCCCAAACTGAGGTATATTACCACCTGGGGGTAATACGCAATTCTTCGGGGGTAACGCGGAACCAAAACCACAATGCTGTTTTCTATTATTATTTTCATGACGCAAAATATTGAGGGTAATGAGACGCAATTGTTGCCTTGATTTGGGCAACGGCTCAAACAAGTTTGGGAGCCACTGGTCTAAGCTATCACTCGGGAACGTTGATCACAGTCTCACACTAACAATTGATTTTTCAAACTTGTGGAAGCACTGCTACAGATTTACTCATGCTTCTTTTCACACAGTATAAAGCTATCCTTGACTTACCGCTTACGGCAGTGTCACTGTCTCGTTGCAATACCTGCCAAGATGTCTATGTTCACCAGTCACAAACAAGGTTCTCATGCAGTGATTTCAAACAAACCCAGAGTGCACACAAAACAACAATATTAGTAGAAAAAAATCTAGAAAGCCTGTGTTACGAACAAAAACATATGAGTGTGCTTATTTGAATTGAAACGATAATCGAATACTGATTTCAAATTTTCTTCTGCAGCGCAAAGAATAACATTTGGACGAACTTTTTATTGCTCACGACGTTTTTCATAACGCTATGGCAACATACGTCGTTGATGATATCTCTCACTACTTTCAGGAGTACATTTAATAATAAACTAGGAAATTCTGTGCAATCTTCAACTCCACTAGATAACGGAACAGTCATTAGGTGTAACTATTGTTAAGCTCCCATAGTAAAACTGCAGTCAAGTAGTATGGTTCACGTTGCCTTTGCGTGATATTTCGTTGATAACATTTTTTCTAAGCGGTGTACGTCTTGATCTGCGAGAGACTGCAGACATATCTTTCCTCACTACATGTCTGAATTGACGATTTGTGCAGTGAAGATGGTCATAGAGTAGATGACAAAAAAGACTGTTGCTTAGTGTCACGGTAGCACAAAGATCTTATTTTTGTGATACAACTTTCTGTTTGAACAAATTAACCACATACGAACCGCCGTACATGGTCAGCCCCATATGTCGCTGAAGTGTAGTCTGCCCAATCGTATCTGTTTTGATGTTTTTGACGGGTACTTCTGCAAAGTTAAAATGAGGACATGTAAAACTCTATGCAGTTGCGTTAAGCATTTAGGGTAGGATTAGGGAATCTATTTGCTATCACGGCCGCATGAATTGTTGATTATCGCTGGCGGGCCCCAAACTCACTTAATTTTATCTTACAATTCTACCTAAATCTAACTATGAGGAAGAGTGGCTTCTCTTGACTTATTATCTAAGTACCTGCGTCTCCTGGAGCTTCGTTTTGACGCAATTTTGTACTCTAACTTGGGAAATTAAAATTTTTATGTGGGCCATAACAAATGTTCATGCTGGCCGCAGGTTTCCCACCATTGGTTTAGGAGGCCTCGCCGTCACAACTTTGCCCGGGGCCTGGCGTTCATTTAATCCGGCCCTGTCGGTCGCCTTTACGACAAGAGTCTACTTGGTACTTGCTGAAATTCATCATTCCACATCAACGCGCATAAATCTAAAGAGCAATCAGAAGCATACCATCCAAACCGCAAACCTAACCCAGCACTGGTTTTAGAGACGTAACATAACGGAAAAAGAAACGTTTCTTGCAAGAGTCGTTTTCAATCCAACAAAATCGACCACCTTCCAACGCGGTCGAAGCATTACTGCTGTCGAATTAACGACCATATAAATTGCGCAACAAACGTCAATAGCATTTTGAATGGGAAATTCCTTTTACCTGAATTGATGTTTTGTTTCAAACGTTTTCTGAAAGCGTTTTACGATTAATTGAAACGTCGCAATGAAAACGCACTACGTTTTTTCCAGTGGTGCTATGGTCTACTGCAAAAATCAGCAGCCACGAAGTGGATCTTTTGGCAAGGTTAAACCCATTTTTTGCAGCTTTTGTAATACAACACGAGGAAACCTTTAGTGAAACATGAAACAAAATAATAAGAAACAANTTAAAGCATTTCTTGCATTTGGAAAATATTGATAAATCTTTCAGTTCATGCACACAAAGCTTTTAGAGCTTGTACAAGTGTTCNAGTGGTCAGAAGAAGGACAAGACAGAGGTTAATTTTGAAAACGTAAACGTTACGAACGTAAACGTTACAAACGATCTGTTGATGGTGCGAACCATTATTTTGTCGCAAAAAAAGCAATGCACTTACTTGCATACATATTTACTTACTGAATAATGAGAACTCAGTTTGCAAAAATTCAATATTCAACATACAGTTGCAAAATGAGCAAATCAGGAAACATCAGCTGATTTGCGAAACGAAAGGGATTTGTTGAGATGTTAAAAATATCTAAGTGGGAATTAGCGAGAGCAACTCAAATCACGTTATCAAAAATTCAAATTTCACACCGCATCCATCTTGATCTCCAATCTTCCTTACCGTATGGTGCAAAATCATCCTGCTTTCATAACTTCTTTCGTTGAAGTTTTGACGGATATCTATTCTCGCATCTTCAGCAACAGCAGTATTTGTCACAAAGCACAGTATACTGGTTTGAGTAAAATCAACTTGAACGTCCCCACACGAGTTAGAGTAATTTATTGCAGTAATGTACTGTAGCTAAACTAACAAAAATCAGAATCTTGTTCAGACTACCTACCCCGTCATCACCTATTGCACTCTTTCATTACTAAGTGTTCCAAATTTATCCTCAAAACTTTACGTTTTGCCACAACACTACACGTATGAGCAATTTTCACAATGCCACTCATTACTGTTGATAACCGTTTCCGACTATCACATTTGTTGCTTCAATATAACAGTCAAGGTTGAACGAAACACTGTCTTTTGACATTGCTGCACACATGTGAATTCGGACGTTCGGAATGTTCACAGTGTGCATCTGGTTTGACACTTCATGTGTTGTTTCTTCAAAAAGAAATTGCTTTGGAAAGAATTTCAAATTTGTGCGGTTATTTACCGTTTGATACATTTTGTATTTTAACATACTTGCATGAAATTGTCCTAATGGGAAATTTTGCTTCCAATTATTTTGGTTTCACAGGAGAATTTGATTTTAGAACATTGCAGTCTCTCTAAAGGATTGCTTTTCTCTGGAGCAGGGATTTCCAAACTAGATTCCATGACAGCTGCACAGGGTGTCTGTGAAGATATGACAAAAATAATATCAAGACAATATGCACTGCA
>JGI24022J15233_10010493_pt1 | contig 10513 bp, 6 predicted proteins | sample Ectturendosymbi2_FD_15233 | JGI IMG/M metagenome (IMG submission 15233)
CAATTACTGACAATGCTTTGCTTAAAACGAGCATGGACCAGTAAGCGTGGCAATGAGCGATACGATCCTTTCCCAACCGGCGCGTGAACAAAAAATGCTGCTGGCCCACGAGTAGATTTGCCCAGTTTCGCTCGGAAGCCTTCGGTGATAAATTTGACGACTGTGACAATGCGCAACTGCCAGTCTCTCACAGGGTAACTTTGATGTGCGTTCAACTGCGGTGCTGGCAAACGAGTAAGTTGCTCGATAAAACGAAACTAATTTCGTGCGAATGATACGAGCAAACATCGAACAATGGAAGTGGACCAGGAGAGAGTAAACTGCACTGAAAGAAAACTGGCGTTTTACGACTGGTGTTTTCAAAGTGCTCATTTCCAGCACTTTACTCCAAACAAATTTTCGGAAGTGGTGCGATACAACACGCTGGAACGCTCTGCCTTGGTGCGACAAAGGACGCTCCTGAAAGCAGCACAATTATGAATTTGTTCGACAGTTAATTATGGTTAGCATAGTTTTGCGAATACTGTGGATGATTCATCATGCCACCCAATGAAAACGTTACTGAAAAACACTAACTTGGCAATTTAAAAAATATGCTGCTGAACCAGACCATCAAAGGCGCAAGTAAGGCACATTTTCCGTAACTTTTCCATGACTTGAGTTTTAATCCATGCTCGAATCAGGTAAAGTAATTCGCCAAAAAATTTTGAAAAATCTGTCTCATTCAACAGCCTGAAATCGTTGGTCAACTGCTGCTAGCGAGCAGCCCACAATAAACAGCGCAGCCGTTCGACACTGTACATTGCGCAATCATTGCTGAGCTTGAACGACTATCAGCGTTTTGTGCTTTCATTAAAGTTGCAAATTTACCAAGTAAGAAAAGCTCCCTGTGCTTCTTTCCCTGAAAGGCGCAGCCGTTAGATATTTGCGATCCAGAAAATAGTATGAGCAAAGGAAAAAAAGCACATTTGATCATTAGCGAGACCGTTGTCAGCACAGATCTCACTCAAAAAACAACTCATCAGCATTATCAAACGCAGAATGAGGTGTTCTTCGTTTGGAGTCTTACTTTGGCTTCATCGGCGTACAGATAGATCTGGCGCGTTAAATTGTCGGTCATGAACGACAGCTGCAAGCCGTTGGGGTTGCTTATCTTTTCAGGTGCTAGTGAAACGCCCAGACCAAGCAGGGTTATAACGTGTTTCGGTTCCTTCGCCTAAACAACAACGGAATTAGGAGAAAGTAAGGTTGACAGTGAAATACGTGTCTAAATAAGCAAAAGCAGCCATTCACATGTCCATAAAACACGTGGTAAATTTAAACTAACAAACCGACAAAACAAAGGTAAGCATATTGCATTTTTGGCAAATTCTTTCCAATGCTTTCTTTGAAGTGCTTTTAGTGTGTCTTGCCACTTCTACGCAGTTCAAAGATTCTATGCCAGTACTGCCTGCAAACGTTTGCAGTAGCTCCAACATGGGCTTCAGTATTCCTCTTCTTGCCTGTAATTTTTCACTAATGTCGCTCGCACACGGCAATTTCTCCAGTGAAAAACGTGCACGGTGACGTGCTTTCCCTCCCATGATTAAAAGGTTTCTTTCCGTCACATGATTAACAGGTTTGCGCCGCGCTGGGTGAAATCACTGTTTAGAAAATCCGGCGCGCAGGCGGCGTGCGGTCAACGTCTATGTTTTCCGTGACAAAAATGGTTATTAGGCAAATGTTTCTTCTTTGGGAGAAAACCTTAAAAACACTGCATTGCTTTTCTTTTATCAAATATATTATTTTTTATTAAAATAAAATCAGTTTGCATTTCCTGTAAACTTTCAACAATACCGCTTATTTTTCTACTAACGCCAGCGACTTTGGCATACGTCAAAATTGCGATTAATGAATAAGTGCGATTCACTGCATCAGGCTAAAATGCTTCAACGGCCCGAGGTTTTAAGGCAGCCTGAGATGAATGGGTCTTAGAAGTCAAATTAAATTTTTGCAATACGGCCAGATTCGCTAAACGCAGCCATAACTAAAGATTTGTTAAGTAACCTAAGCTACACCAATTGTTTTCATCAAAGATAAAAATTTTTTTAATACGAAAATAAGATTCGCTTCACGATACTGGATTAAAGAAACAAATAAAAACCACTTAAATTTTATCGTGTTAGTTTTAACCACCTCAGAAATGTTGATGTTGGCAATCGCTGGCAGAAACGAAATATACATTACTGAACAGCTTACGTCTGGTTTCACATAGTATTTCAGTGTCCCTTCTTCAGCGTTTAAAATAAACCTTCTGAGCTTGAACTGCTTGTCATCTTTTCCCCGCTTCCACAATTTTCCGTCTTTCCTGCCTGTTTCGTAATGTGCCGTGCCCCCTTCTGTTTCGAATTCTTTACGTGCGTATTTGGCGTGTATGAAATGTTCCTTGTACGCTCTGCAAAACACAGGGCAGTCAAACAAGCAAACAGCAGCTTTCGAGAAGAAAAAATATTTTCGCACTAACAAAACATAACCTGTTAACAAAAACGTACGGGGAGCTGGATATTTTCAAAAAATTAAACAACTCCTGCGTGCCGTTGCCTTCATTCGTGGTAATTTGCCAAACAAGTCAATACAACCAATAGGACGAGGAAGATAAAGGATGATCCACACAGCCATACATCAAGCAAGCCAGGTGTTTATGTGACATTGCTTGAGGAAAATAGATGAAATCAAGACCATCAGTGTAAAACACTTACTTCAGCATTGGTTTAACCAGGAGAAATGTAAGTATACAGTATACACATTAGTGTAACTTTTGCCGCCCCACTAATGCCGTTCACTAGTCAAAATAGGACATCAAAAAGTGTACATCAACAATGTTTTTTCCTGTTCTGAGTTGAGCCCAGAACCAGTGTTCCCTCCAAGAAAATTTTAAACTGAATAAATGTTTTTCTCGTGAGCATGAATAATTTAAGGCTGAGTTAGCAGAATTCTGAATGAATTACAAACTTCGTGAATTATTAAAATAAATACAAAATCTTATCAAAATACAAGCAAGGCACACATTTAATTCAGTTAGCTCTCATTGTTTTCCTGTTTTTCTCCCATTTTAAAGAATGTTGAAATTTCACGAGAATGAGGCTTTACTTTGCAAACGATCTGGTGGTACTGCGCATTTGTGCACCTTAGCGGGAACACTGATCAGACTAGCATCTTCAATGGCAGAAATTACTCAAGATGTAGCAGCTTACTGATACTTGAAAGCACATTAGTGAAACAAAACATAACAAGTCACAATACTAATCGATTGAAATTCTGCGACTTACAACACATATAAATGCACTAACAAACATACTGTGGGTCAGTTGGCTCAGGTTTCTTGTAGTAAATTGGTATGTAGCGTTCCAAAACAGCATTAACAATTGCATTTCCTTTTCCACACATAACCTGCCAGAATACAAGCAAGGGCAAATTGTATTGTATTTATCAATGAGTAAATTTCCNTAACTTAAATACTATCCCCGCAAACATGCATACACAACAAACTACAAAGCACCACTATGCCAGAATACAATAATTTCATCACCAGACTGCTTAATCCACAGCATTATTGATTGCTATTAAACAATGTGTCACATCCTATCAGTACATATTTTTGAAAATTCTTGGATGCCGGTATATAAGCCAAGCATGAGTCATTTACTGGCAAGTATGAACTTAATAAAAGTGCCATGCACATCATTTTCATCAAATACTCTTTGAACATACCTCAACAGCATCATCCGACCACTGATCTAGCCGACATGATTTGACCCGACTAACATGTGTTCCAAGCATTCTATGAATACCAGAACAGTTTACACAAACGAAAACTCCAACATTGCTTGAGGCCCACTCAGGATCTGAAAAAATAAATTTCAATAAAATTTCAAATACAATGCAAATGAGCACTGAATTTCATCTTAGAACCCATGTCAGAGAAAGTTCTCTACCAAAAACAAAGCTGGCACTAACTGCCTGTCCAACTCATCAATACACAGACACAAAAAATGAGAGGATATCCTATTACTGAGACCCATCAAGGAGTCTTGGAACACAAGAAACTTTTTTAGCAAGGAAGCAAAGGCTAATACAATACATATTTGATGTCAGTAAGTAAATCACTATCACAGTGATTTCTCTAAAACTTCTTTTAAATGCTATAAAATTATTAAATTTTTAATGCTAAAGAATTTCAATGTGATTACCCAACTCTTTTTTCCAGAGAATTGCCAATACAAATGACTAACTATGAATGGTTCTCACAAGCATTATATATGCAAGCAATATACCATTCAGAAGTCTATTTCCAAATTATGTATTCTACATTTGTATAAAAAGTTAAATTTCATATAAAGCAATTAGTACACAATGCTTAACACTGAATGACAGACACCCACTCCCACTACCAAATGCAAACTATCACTGCCAAACCAAAGGTCTTGAAATTTTTCAAGAGACACCATACTGTGATGAAAAGTGTTAGTTCTCAGATGAATGGATAAATTTTATCAGTGTTGTGTTGATTACGACTATAATTCTTCAGGCAATTACTTGAAAGCATTGTATGAAACACGCTGTTTATTAAAGAGTAATGTACCTTATTGTTGCAATATATTCTAAAACAATGCAAGCATCACAGGTGGTAAATTGTGTTTTGACAGGTGATAATTAAGACAAACACTTACTATCCATATATACAAATTGTAGTTGTGACATGCAAACCAAAATCAATAGTCCTAGATTTCTTTAAAATGGCCATCGGGCACTAAAGATGACCAACTAAGCCATGACTTGTCGAATTATAATGAAATACCTCTGCAATGAATGATTTACTATACTATCAACCAAATGTTAATTTTTCCTTAATATTTAAAACTGGAAATACTTGAACAATTTAGCTACCACAACTCTTAACACTTTTGGTACCAGGATGCGTATATGGACAAAATAGGTTTTTATAGAACAGATACAGCAATACGTACAAAATAAATCTGAAACTGGCTGCTATTGGATACCACCTGTCCTTTTCTTTCAGAAGTTCATACATGTACATATGAAAAATATGAAGAGAAAAAATAAATTTAACAATTTAAAGAGTTGTTTCAGTTTCAATTTTAATGTGTTTTGTGAAACTCGCATGTAAACATGATAATGGTAACTTCAAAACCACCTGGTATCAATGTTGTTTTCCTAGGAAAAAAGTTTACACGGCCTAGAATGTAGTTTGGCCACAGTATCAAAAAAATGTAAATACAGTAGGTAAAAACTAATAGTTGATAATAATTACATGGAACTGGCTATGGAACTACCCGTGGATCTTCTTATTTCAAAACTTATTTGATCGCACCACCTCGCATGACGCGGTTCGAATAAAGCAGTCAGTTTGTCACTCAAGTGTCGTCACCCTGATAGCACAGTGGGTGCGTTTCAAGTCTACTGCGTCAATGGTTTTCAGGTCACCTCTCACTTTGGCGACTTATGTTTTGGTAGTGGTAACAGGTTGCACAATTAAATTCTTGGGACCAGTTTTTCTTTACTTTAATCAAAACTTTCCAAACTTTTGGTTTACAGTTTAGCGTTAGGATTAGGGCTGCAGTTAGGGTTACTGTGTTTCTACCAAGCCTACTGCATTCTCATGTGCGTTACTGTCAGTTACAGGAGGCGGTCAAATAAGGTTTCAAATTTGATGATCCGTGGGCAGTTCTGTAGCCACAGCCTAATTAAATTGCCCAAAATAAAGTGTCACAAAACAGACTTTAATATTAATAAAATTATCTGATGGAGTTGGTTTTTGCCCAGGTCAGAAACTGACATTGATTTTAAAAACACAGTTGTTGTAACTGTTAAATATGCATTAACATGTTTTGTAACCATTACATTTAACAAAGGATCTAATCATAGCAGCCAAAGAAGCCATGAGTAGATAAAGTCCATCAATTTAAAATAATGGTTCAAGACACAACTAGACAATGGTTCAAAACCTAACTACTAGAGCCTAACTGGAATTCAAGATCTTTTTTCAGGAGTATATATTTATTGGTGATCAGAAAAAAGGTGCCCTGAAAAAGGCGGAACTCTGTAAATAGCGGAGTTTGGTGGTGGAGGTTTGATGACATAACCAGAGTTGCTAAAACCAATATTTTGCGTTGAGCAATGAGAACTAAACGGTAGTAAAAAGAACTGTACTGCAAAAGGTGATATTATACTACGGTAAAAAAAGTCTATTTTGAAGTTAGATAATTTTTGGTTATCTGAGTTTCACAACGGTTCGGGGACAAAAAATAGGCTGTAACAGTTGTGAATGTAAAAAATTTTTAAACATCTCAAACTTCCATGCATTCCATGTGTGGGGTAAACGTGTATTAAGTTGCAACGATACATTTTTCTTTCACTTTGTTAACTTTTGCAACACAACTTTTTTTTCCACTCCGGTTACGTTATCAACCTTGGAAACCTAGCTCCGCTATTCACGGAGCTCCGCCTTTTATAGGGTACCTAGAAAAAACTAGTACATGACAGCAAAAAATTACACCCAGCTGTGTTCTACTTGAACGAAAAGTTTTGCATGAAAGACAAGACTTACCTTGTCTGACAAAACAAATACAAACCAACTCCATGCAAAAATGTTGTGGAAAAATTTGCACAAGCAAAAACGCTTAATTCCACCATAGTTTCAATCAAGACAAATCTGCTCATTGTTTGATGGTAGTATATGGCTATCCTTACATAAAGAAATGGAACAAGCGCAAAACTTGCAGACTTGTAATCAAGAAAATTGGAAAGAAACCCACATGTAACAGGATTATACAATAATCCCTAACTTGAAACAACAGTGAATTTCCAGTAATTGCTTACCAGGCATATTACAATCGGCACAAGTCTTGTTCCCAGGTTGCTGAAGTAGTTCCAGCAAAATCCTTTTATTTCGTTCGCCCATTGGTGTTGCATTTAAAGTAATTCAGAAAAACAGGCATTGTATCTCACAGAAACTTGCCATGAACTTGGACGGCCATTTCGTTACTCCACATTGACATTCCTCCAGATAAAAAAACTTCTTTGTATGTCTTTCATTTAGACTTCAGTACAAGTAGGCTATGCTCTAACCTGAGTCAGCAGTGCCGCTACGTCAAAAATAGCCCAAATTTTTGCCTAGCCTGAATAATTCAAATATATAATACTGTTTTGAAATAACTCATCCAACATTCCATAATTCAATTCATATTGGGTTTTCAACTCAATAAGCTAGCCGTCCCTATCACTATGGACCCTGCCATAATCATTAATTGCAAAACATAAGTCAAAGATTAGGTTATTTTATAGCATGTCAAGAAACCATTTGAAGAACATGCATTGTAATACAATATAAGAAAGTTGCTTTTTTAATATTCTGTTAATTTTACATTTTTCTATACACAGCAGAGTTTTCTATTAGTACTATCAGTGTTCTCCAGCCAGCACTGATGTACTTGACACCATGGGCGCAGTTAGGTGGGTGACACGTACCCCCCACTTTTTCAGACAGGGAGACATAAAATGTCATGTACCCCCACATTTTCTCCTTAGGTTTGTAATTGGTTTCACACCAACCTGTCCCCCCCACATTTTACAACAAAAATGCGCCCATGCTTGACACAACTTCACTTTCAACATGTTCTACATGGCTATATTTAACCTACCCAGCTATTGATCCTACCTGTTGCTCTCTCCCCCAGCTCTCTTGCACAAAATGTGTCAACAGGTGTTTTTTTATACCCGAGAAAGATTTCAGAGCAACTTTGCCTGCATTTAACACATGGGCAACGTATCACAATCCAAACAAGCAACTTACCTTCATGAAATCAGTAGTTCTTTTTGGCAAAATTATACAGGTTGGCAAAGTAGCATTCACTATGAAAAATCTAGCGCGTAAAATCAACTGACGTGTAAGACTAAGTGAAATATTTTCAGTGTGCGATCTGTTGCAGTTGGCTGCATCGCTTTGAACTACTGAGGCAAGCACAAGAAAAAGATGGGGCATTAACTAACTGCAACAGACCGCAGTAGAGTGAACTCAGTTAGTAGTAGAGTAAACTCAGTGAGGGAGCTCTATTGCTGCTGGTTGCTTTCCTGTTAGTTAATGGTGCTTTCCTGTTAGCTGGTTGCTTTCCTGTTAGTTTCCTGTTACCAAAAAAAAAGAAAATTTATGCGCGTAACACCTGAAGGGGGGCCCCAAAAAGGGGGGCCAGAGGCAAGTGCCTCAATCGCCTCCCCTTAAACACACCACTGCATATGACTCTTCTAAAGGGGACGTTTCTGTTTGTTTCATTTCAGTCACTAGATTTGGAGTGCCACGTAAAGGAAACTCAGTTGTTAGGTGTGCCGCAACCAAAAAAAATTTAGGACTCACTGCTGATCTGTCCTGGTTAGATCATATATCAGCAATGAACATTCATTTAAGACAGAACCTAGTGTCATCCAAGGATAAGTTTTGCATAAATTGAAGTAAAGGTTTTTTTTTCACCTTTATTCCAAGCACTTCTTTTCAGCATTTGGACAACACAAAAATCTTTGTTTCTGATGTGCATTTCTTTGTTAGTAAACCTTCGATAACTGGTTTGTTTAACTTATATTAATTTTCGAAATAAAGTAGAAAAATAACATTTAATTTAAGCCACAAACAAATATCTAATTTCATTTTATTCAAGCTTCAGACAAAAAGTAAACCCTATGGTCATATCTTTATTAATTTTTAATTTTCTTGGAAGAGTAACTAGCTGTTCCCTGATAACACCAATCTCATTTCTTTACTTGCATGGTTAGAACAGAACATTCAGCATAGCAGTACACGTGTGTGAGTGCATCTGCAGTGGCGTTTAGGTGTCTCTAGTGAATAATAATGCTAGTTCATATTTAACGATCTATTCACAAACCTGTAGTGGGTTTGACAAGGTTAATTATAGCAACTTAATCTTCAAAACAACGAAAAATCACCATGCAAGATAGACATTAATGTTGGCCCCCTTCTTCCTGGCCCCACAGTGCCCCCACTTTTTTAATTCTAGAATCGCCACTGCCTCTGCGGTGAGTGTGGCGCAGAAGAACAAACCGTCGACCATGTTGTCCTCCAATGACCAATCTACCGGCCTCCTCATGGACTGCATGGCCTGACGTTTCTGGACGACCAGACAACCGAGTGGCTGCTAACACCTGCCCCAAAATCTAGACGGGCTAAGCAGTGGTTAGAAGAACTCACTCAAGAAGCACATTATCAAAATCTTGAATTACCGTAGTTTTTTGTTTCTTTTTATAATGTGCACAGTGAATAGAGCTTGAATTGTGAATTTCAAACAGGAAACATTCAGTCCCAAGGTACAAGCCTAGTTCTTATATGTGCATAGTCATTTACGCTGAAAAGAGAAAAACGGCTATTTGAGCATGCGAATTTGCAGTGTGTGCACTAAATTGAATGTTTTTGTCTGTGTGCGGCAAAAAGCGCAGGATTTTGTTAAATCAGGAAATATCAAAAAGTTAATAAGTTGGTGGTGGGCAAGAAATATACCATGCTTTGAAGCACTTCTAAATGTTGTTTAATATTACTGAATGTACGAGTAGTTTCAAATAGTAGAATGCAGTGGCAGCTCGTGGTGAAATTGGCCGGGAAGGCTGCGAAATTTCATCTCTGGTTGAACATATGGGATTGTCGCCTTCGTTGTTTTTATAATATGGTGGCGTTTCCAGTCACTCCAGCAGCCCTAATCTTATCAAACTCGTAATTTTCAGTTGACCTTATTGATACATAGAAAACATTCACTTCATTTTAATGAAACCAAACCCTAAAGCGTAAACATGAACACAATAGAATTAAACCGGTCCTTTCAAAACTATGACGCATAACCAAACCACTGCCATCAACGCTGCAAAGGGGAGAATCGAACCTAGCACCGCTCGCACACTAAGCTTGGAACATTCTGCTGCACTAATGAGGCGCCATTGTTAACAAGACAAAGCTTAGCATTTTATTCAAACCGTGTCATGGCAACAGACCTAATCTACCTAGAGCCACTTTCTTTGAGCTGGTACTTTAATTATGTTCCTTCAAATGAAGTTTAAATTTGCCAAAAAATTTCGAACAGTTCATGATTTTACACAAGATTTCTCGTTTTTTTGAGCTGGATTGTTATGCTTTTCCAGCAAAAGTTTGTATCCTGAATCAGTTTGCCTACAGCTGCAACGTTCACCTTACCAAAAAATTACAGGTCTACTTTAGTACTTAAAGTAGGTGAATGCTTATAGGCTTGTCAGATTTCTCATGCTTCAAATTTGTCATATTTCAATGTTTTAAACCAGTCACATCTTGTGTTGTCCAAGACTGAGATCCACAAACTNCTGCCATACATCTTCAAACGCCAACCNTAGGAAGCTCATCAGCTTAGCCTACAGTTGCAAGCTGCACTGGTGCAGATGAACGAAGGGCTGTATTTTCGCAGCCCAAGATTGGCGACCAGATTTG
>JGI24022J15233_10010494_pt1 | contig 10513 bp, 6 predicted proteins | sample Ectturendosymbi2_FD_15233 | JGI IMG/M metagenome (IMG submission 15233)
ACATGGGGGACACAGTCTTTTGATGTTTTCTAGACTGACTTTTCTGTTGAGTTTGTTAAAGGCATTGTCTGCGTCCACTAACAGCAGGCATTCACTGTTGTCTTCTTTAAAACTTTTTCTTGCAGCATGTATTGCTGCTTCTGTGCCTGATTCCAGTCCCGCACATGTCTGCAGTGTTTCCACTGCATGTATGATGTCTTCCTTCAGCAGTTCTGTGATTGTTTTGCTAATGATTCGTTGTAAGCATTCACCAACACCTACTGGCCTGATGCTGTTATCTTTTTTCTTCAGTGGAACAAGTCTGCATGCGAGGAGGGTTGATATGCAATCGTGTGGAATGGTGTCTGGCGCGAGACGCCTAGCCAGGGTGGCAATTTCATCAGCCAGCATTTTTGAGTGGGTGCCATATGATTTCGAACAAATCATTTCTCTCCAGGTATCCATGTCAATCTGTGTTGGTCTTCCAGACCCCGTTGAGTTTTTAGTATTGGATGTAATTTCATCTTGAGTTATGTTTTCAAAGATGACCCTCTCTGTGTTGGTTTCAGGCTTATCAATAATGGCAGAATGTTTTAGTTCCGCCACTTTTGGGTGTGTTTCTCTGAGCTTTTTTTTGATGTCTGTAGTGATGTCATGTTTTCCGTCAATATCACTGGCATGATCCACAATTTTAAAGGCCTTTCTCACCTGTCTTTGTAACATTAATCTACAGAAAGCTTTCTGGTCTGATTGTTTTTTGGTTTTGACTGATCTTTTGAGTCTTTTTTGAATGGCTTTACACTCTGAGATCAGTTCTTCTTTGTTTCCACCACTCCATTCTTTTGTTCAGGTATTTTACATGTTCTCTGTTTTTTGATTTGAGAGATGGCTTCTGGAGTAGTAGTGGCAGAAGTACTTGAAGCGTGTGTATTGCTACTGACTCCCATCTTTTACTGCTGTTAAAGAGTCTTATTAAGACGAGTCACTTCTGCAATTAGTGTTTTTCCAGCTTTTCCTCTTGAGATTTGCATACAGTTTTTTTCAATATTACAATTTTTTGATATGCTCAATCCAGACTTTTTCTGATTTTATTTAAGTCTTTCATCTTGTCCCATGTGATAGGCATTTCACTTTGGATGATTTCTTTATTTTGCTCCTTACAGCTATCGCATAACCATTGCAATGTGTTATGTCTGTCATAGCCTTTATGATATATGTGATATTGTCCACTCGACATTCCAACACATATGCAGTGGTATACCATTTTGTGCACTCTCCATCACACAGCAGGGCCTCTTCCTTGTCGAAGACAATTTCATGACACACTCCACATTTACTCATCCTAGATGCCCCAGCAGCTCCAGCGGCCTTTCAGACAAGTAGCTTTAGATATTCTACATTATAACAAGCCTACAATATCTCTGAAACTTATTCAAATAGAAAGACATTTTGCAAATAGTAAAAAAAGTAATAAAAACGCATCGAATCAATGTCAGGTAACATAAGCAAAAAAACAACATAAAAAACAATGGGTGAAAAGCATGCCTATGTTATGTATAGTGGGTGGGTTGAGCATGTATAGGGGGTGAGGTGAGCAACTATAGAGGTAGACTAGATACGAGGTGAAAATAGTGGCATCAACACAATATTATAGAATGTGACAAGCATAAAACAAATATCAATAGGAATTTTGGCAAGCTTATATAGCAGGACGTTTTTATGTTGTTTTCAAATGAATAAAGGCGAAAAAGATTTCATATTTTCAGGAATGTCAGACCAAATTTTTGGACCAATATACTTTAAAGAAAGCTGACCCAGAGACATTTTCATTCTGGGTAAATAATATTTTTGCAAAGAAGGAAGTCTTGTTTGATATTTATGGGCTGATGCAATCTCAGCAAATTAGTTATCAAAGTGATTAGGGAATCCACTCTGAAATGAGTACATAAATTTTAAGTAAGTCTGCTATTTCTAAAATTGTGTGCTTGGAATGGAGTACAGCTGTTTTAGTTTTGCAATATTCAAGGGTTCTTACAGTTGTTCTGCAATCTAATTATAGGGAGTAAAGCCGTCTTGTTGGCCCTTCCACAGTTAAGTATTGAGTAAGTTAAATAGGAATGGAAAAGAGCAAAGTAAACAGATTTGAATACTGAAATGTTGGTTTAGTGTTTTAATTTGAACAACATTCCAAAAGATTCAGAAGTTGTGTCACCAACTTTTCAATTGAGTCTTCCAATTAAATTTGTCATCAAGTATAATGCCAAGATATTTTAAGCTGCTTTGTTTTGATATTGGGTGATGATTAATTGAAACTCAAAAATTGATATTGTTGTGGGTGTTCATGAGCATGAAATTGCTTTTTGGAATAAGTGATGCACATTTTTTTAGCACAAACCCAGTGATCAATTTTTTTTGAGCTTGTGGTTAACTATTTTTTTCCAAGATTTTGTGGTTTTCTCCTAAAATATGAAGATTGATATCATCAGCGTATAAAACAGTAGTAAAGTTAGAGGCTTTCACAATATCATGAATTATTAAGGAATAGTAAAGGCCCAAAAACTGATCTCTGGGGCATGCCACATGTTACATTCAAAACAGAAGATTCAGTATCATCTATTTTAGTACACTGAAACCTGTTGTCTAAGTAAGAAGCAAAAATTTTAGGGGTGTTCCTTTTCCTTCATATTAAAACAATTTTTCAAGTAATATATTATGATCAGCACAGTCAAAGGCTTTGCTTAGGTCTAGAAACAGTACAAGTTGATAATTTGCTATCTTTAGTACAAATGTGTCATCATAGATGGCAGCAATTGCTAATTCTGTAGAGTGATTGGTACAGAATCAACATTGCTGTGGGTTCAGTATATAATTACTAGTGACAAAAGAGTACAATCTGCTGTAAATTAACTTTTCAAAAATTTGGAGAGAGTTGAAAGTATGGATATTGGCCTACATTCATTTGGAGATTTAGGAGAAGTTATTTTAGGTATGGTTATAATTTGAGCAATTTCTAAAAGAATGGGAAATTTGCCTTTTACCATACATTTATTAGAAATGCATCACAATGTCTTTGTTTGCATTGCAGCACATTTTCTGGCCATTTTCATTGCGTGTAAGTTTACTTTTGGGTTATACAGCGACCTTGCGTTGAATTAGTTCAGGAGACTAATCAGTAGTTTGTACTTGAGTGTTTTTTATGAATATATTGCTTTTTATTATTAAATCTTGTAATTTTCCGTAACAACAGAGTGGTAACACTGTCTGCAACATTGGTGCAATTCGCTCACGGATAAGGATTATTTTATCTCAAGTGGATTTTCTGGCTTTGGTGTTCCCTTCTTATTTAACCTGCAGCTGAGCTTATTTGGAAAACTGACAAAGTTGGTGTTAGGCTAACTATGGACAAACTTCAACCGGCATTTGCAACCTTAACAGCAATTTCCTTTCCTCTTCCATGAACCTGTACTGAAACAAAAAAACAAATATAGAACTACTTTCTTTCTACTGTGATAACGTAAGTTTATCGCATCCTGTTTGCTTCTTGGGTTGTTATCGACAGGTGCTGATTTACGCAACACAACTGTGATCTTGAATGTCGTTTCATTTCAGAAGATTTGCTGCAAGATTCAAATCTCTGTATACTGGAAAGTATGCCGTCGTCACAAACACTATTACTGCTGGGTGTTTAGGTAGTTTGTCCGATTTTTTGGCTCAGTGTGCTGAAAACTTCCATTCATCTGATAAAAGCTGGGACAAATATCGCAGCAAAAATATGGCAATATTGTCCACTGGATTTGGTGTTTTTTTCCATTACTGGTATCGCTTTCTGGACAATAGATATGCAGGAAAATCCACAAAGGCTGTTTCAAGAAAAGTTGTGATTGATTTAGCAATATCTCCATGTTTTTATTTTGCTTACCTTGGAGGTCTCAACTTCCTAAAAGGTATGTCCAGAAGTGAAAGTTGGGAAGAGTTGAAAATAAAATTTCCGGTTGTTTTTGGTGCTGACCTGATCTGTTGGCCTTTACTTCAGACTTTCAACTTTTTGTTTTTTCCTCCATACTATCGCATAATTGGTCTAAAAGTCAATGAATTAACAATGGGTATTTTATTTTCTCACATTGTTAACAATTCTTATAGTGTACAGTTTTTTATTGATTGGTTGCAAAGACAGTCTAAGTCAAAATAATTTTGAAATAGAAATAGTGAGCAGTAAGAAAATGAAGATTAAATATAGCTTTTTTGAATTGCTTTCACTTGTCAATGTACAATTCAAGCTTTGGTTATACTGATACTTTAACTAATGAATTTTTTGGCAGTGGCTTTCATTTTCTGTGTGATGCAGCTTTCATGTATGTTAGTTTAAGTGAATGGTTTAACATATAAATTTGAAGGTAGTAATCCTTGAGCTTGTATGTACAGTTCATGATCATTATTGCACAAGCATGCTAATAGGGGTGAATCCAGTCAGTAAGTTTAAAGGTGGGGTGATTTTAGTATTATTTGATAGTGAAGTCTCACAACGGCTTTGCTACTGTAATAGAGACGAAGTTTACCTCACAACACAGCTGTGACAAAACAATAGACAACAAAATGGTCTTTAATCGCAAATGTTTTTCGAATTGTTCAAAATCATGGTTGATGAAGTTGCCGTAATCACCCCAATTACCCTCTTATGGATCTGCCCCTACATGCAATGTTTTTTTGCCCATTGTTTGAAATATATTTTCATTTATGAGTTTGCCTAGTCTGTTAAAAAATTTGTGCCATGTTTTGTGTTTAATTTTTATTACTTACACCATGTGGTTGTATTAAAGCAATGCTGATTCTTAATCAGCAAAAAGTGTCCATGTTTACTATGAGGCAAAGCTGAGTTTTGTTGGTCTTAAATATTTTGGCAAATTTTTACTATCAGTTTTATCATGTTTGTTATATTTCTTACAATGTTTGGAATTGCAAATATGAAAAAAATGGAAAACTGCAAAAGAAGTTATGATATGAGATTGCTGAACTTATTTTTGGACTCTTGGTTTATTGGTGTCATCTGTATTTAGTTCTCACTTTCATTGGAAATCAATGCAAGTTGTTTTGTCAAAGATTATAGTTGCTGTTGTTGTTCTTCTCTTTCATGCTATACTGCTTAAACCTTGGGGTATGGCATAACAAAATGATTTATTTGGATGGAAACCTTTACAAAACTGCTGTCTAAAATTCCAATGCTGGTTATAACCAACTTTATTCTTTGGCTAGTTATGTAGTTCATTAACTTTGCTTTTGTATTAGATTTTTTTAAAGGGTGTTCATGGTAAAGTATGATGCAATAATACCAGGACTTTGAATGTTGCTTGTCTTAAAATGGTTGTTAATAAACTTATAAATATCAAAGTAAAGTAAACCTTGCTTGAAGAATATTTGTTGAACTAATTAAATGTTCCTACAGATTTTTTGCAATTTGTTCATGCACTTTTGTAAAATATTTATGTCTATTGTTCACTTCATAGAATGGTTTTGAAATTAAAGCTAGTTGAATTTTACAGTTGACAATGTCATCAGTTAAGCTTTACTTCAAATCATAATGGATGTGACCTTGTCAAAAAGTACATGAGTTTTTTTCATTTGGATAACAATTGTAATAAGGAAAAAAACAGATGGGGGTATTACAAGCAAACTTTTGAAAGTTAGCATGTTTTCTTGGACAAAACAGGTCTTGTCAACTTTACTATATAGCACCTTTGCTTTTTGTACTGATTTTTGTAGATCACATATAACAAAATGTTTTTGAAGCACATGCAGTGTTTCTCATGCTAATGCTTAGCTTTCATTGTGGTTTTAATACCACGCCGTAAGCTTTTGTCCTTTGTACAATTTGAAAATAAAACAATTTTACGTTGTAAGCTGTTGTCCTTTGTAAAATTTAAGAGAATTTTAGTCTGATTTTGTTCTTTGTGTATGAGTAACTTAAATTGTTTTGTCTTCATTCCTTGAAGTGTTTGGCTTAATGTTAGTTGATTTAGGCAATGGATATAGATGGAGATCAAGAAGCAGGTTAGTTTGCTGTGAGTTTTTGTTGTAAGTCTTGTTTAAATGCCTAAGATTAATATTGTGATTATTAGACTGTTTTGTGGGTTTTGATGTCAATATTTGATTCAATGGAGCAAAAGATTGTGATTAATAATATCTATCCATTAAAACCTTTTCTTGCCAAAGGATCAATCCTGTTGATTTTAAACAAAGTATACAGTACATTGCATCTACTGAATGGGTGTTTTTACATCTTTTTCGAATAGAATCTATAGATGTTTTATCAATCTCCCTGTAGCACCACTTCAAACTTCCTGCTCTCATCATTGGGCACAGAGCTGACACTTGACCAGTGGCACAAAATAGGTTTATAAGCCTACTATGCATTGTGTCAACTTAGGTTATATTTTCAGATATCATGTTTATTTTTTTTTATAAATACTCATCTAAGGTGTATTTTGTCTGAGTAGGCTATAGATCTTAGTGGTTAAATGTTACATGTACTGTTCAGTGACACAGTTGAGAGCTGAGCCTTTGCGACTGGGACTTCATTAGATCTTAATTTTCAAAATTAAGACTCAGTGTGGAAAAAAAAGACTCAGTGAGAATTTTTCTGTAAATATGAAACTTGCTGTAACTTGAATTTGACTCAATAGTGACTGACTTCTGTAGCATACTGAATAAACAGCATCCTATCTATTTTGCACATAGTGTTTGAACATTTGGATTTAAAAGGCTAGCAACTTCGGCTTTGCTCCAATAGTTATGTGGTGAGTAGTGGACAGCATGGCATCCACAGCTGAAGAATCTCTCTTTGAAACAGGGACTTTTGTGCGACCCGCGATGCGTTTCAGGAATTTTCAAAAATTTAACATTTGCCTTGCCAAGTGCCTTGAAAAAGCATGCTGTGAAATAAATTAACCAAAATTGAATGATACCCAGTGCGATTTTCATCCTGCCCATAGCACTACAGACAAAAATTTCTATGGTGTTGACGGCCGCTTGTTACTGGCTGTCAAGTCACTGTAATCCTGCTCAGAAGTTTGTGTCCGTGTCAGGAGAAGTAAATCACGACCGTTCACCGTTGGTATCAGACTCCGACATAGGTGTGTGCTGTCACCACTTCTATTCAATCTACATCAGGGGTGGCCAAACTACACTTTACTCCGACCCGCCAAATACCTTGCACATTTTTTTCAAGTTCCACGTTTCTGACTGTCGACAGCAGTGCAACAGCATTAACTGCTGACTGTCACGTAAATCGCGCTGTATCTGGTCCTCCGGTGGCCAGGCAGTCGCGAATTCGGCCCTCGGGTCAAAGAGTTTAACCACCCCTGGTCTACAATAATTGTATAGACAGTCACGGCCGAGTCAAGGCGGGTGTCATATTTGTGAGCTGCAGGATCAACCGTATACTTTCGCAGACGACTTGGTACTACTAGCATCTTCTCAGCAGGGTCTTCAGCATGCACTCGATTTGTTTCCCGCTGCGTGTGACCGAGCCAGAATGAAAATCAGCACTATAACCACCGACGTATTATGTCTCTATACAAACCAGAGGCAGTGTATGCTGCAAGTGAGCGGAATGCACTGCAGCAGGTTGAGAAATTCAAGCACATGAGGGTGGTATTTACTGGTGACGGAAGGTGGAGCAAGGAAACTGATGCATGGATGGCTAAAGCTAACGCAGTACTGCGTGAGCTTTCTTGCTCTGTGGTCACAAAACGGGAGGTTTCAAACACCGCAAAGCTGTCAGATTTTAAATCGGTCTCTGTTCCGATCCTTCGCTATGATCCTGACTCTTGGGAATGACCGCAATAATATTTTCTCAGAGGCAAGCAGCAGAGATGGGATTTTTTGAAGAGTCCATGGTGTGGCACTGTGAAATGCGCAGAGCCCTGAATGTGGAACCACTTTTCCTCTGAATTGAGAAAGCACAGATATGTTGGTTCGAAAATGAATAACAATTACGTTATTTTGTTCATTCACCGGTGTTTAAAAGTGCTCGCTTAGCGAATGACCAAGTTCCTTAGACGGCTAGAAATGATTAATACCAACGTAGAGAGACGGCTAGAAATGATTTGTCTAAAATTCATTATACCTTTCGCAGGACCTAAAGATGCAAAAGCTGTTTCTTGTAAGTTCAGGTACCGCCGTTGTTGCGTCAGCGTTGTAATTCGGCCCGCGGGAGGAATTATAAGTCCTCATGTGGCCCACGGAGCAAGTTGAGTTTGAGACCCCTGGTTTAAAACACCATTTCAACTGTCTACTTCTTGCGTTTTCAGAAGATCTTGCTGCGAACCTTGAAGATGTGGAACTAGATCGCGATGGTGGTGGTGATGGTGAAGTTGATTTGGAGTTTTATGATAATTCTCATCTCATCTTCAATAAGCATGAGGGTATGTTATCAATTCTCTCTGTGTAGTGCATACTAGAGATCAATGTTGCCTCTAAGCCAACTTTCACTGGTGAAATTGATAACTGTTCTGGCACACGCAAAGTAAATTTATGTGGCAATTGAGTGGAAAGTTGTTGGGCGTAAACGTAGAAATTACAAGACCTTTCAAAACTATGTTAGTATATGAAAAATACAAGTGTAGATGTAAAGCTTATTTTGCTCAAGAAAAATTCGACATCTTCACGGCCAATCTTTTCCGGTAATAATCTCCAGTTCAACTTCTAGGTGCTGGCCAGGCAATGCTATTATTTTCGTGGAACGTTTTATATACTTCTTTTCTTCTTTACGCTTACAACTCTTCGTGTGCTCCTTCATGATAAACATTTGTTTTTTTCGAGGCGAATTTGTTGGTGTTTAGAGCCTCATCTTTGTCAAAACCTTTTGTATTTGAGACACTAGCTACAGTTCTACAACTGTCACTTTGCTCCAATTTTGCTATCATGTGGGGCGCTTACGAAAATTTCTCGTACTTTCAGCACCTTTTCAGCTGTTGTCGCTACAGGCACTAGTAGGGAAATCAAAGTCAAAGATAAAAGCAAATAAAAATATGTGTTCGGCCACAACTAAATGCGTTAGGCCTACTTGGAAACTGTAACACAAAGATTTTATTAAGCGATAAAAAACGTGTGCCCGGTGATGAGCAATTTTATTGATATACGCTGTTTCTATTACCCTGCAAAGTGAACGAAATTTATCGGAATAAAAAACACATGTTAAATGATTTTTGAGACGTATTGTTTGACTTGCAAATTGAATGGCTCATTGGGGACCTATAAAAGTTTTTCCAAGCCTAAGTGAAAAATTCTAATTCTTTTATTTTATGAATTTAAATGTTGGCACATTCGCTGATTTTTTTAACGAATGTTTAAGAAGCTTTACTCATTTCGTATAAAGTTGCGCACAGTTCTTTGCTTGTTGTGTTTTATCCGATTTTTCTTGTCCGGCGTGATGATATATTCGAATCATGTGACCATCAGGCGGAATATTTAAAATTTCAGGGCCGATGTCCTGAAAAGGAACTGCGCAATTGATCGAATTCTTTGCGCGATTTTTTTGTGAATATTTAATTATACTATGAGGTTCCGACTCTTTACAAAATTTTTTCGAAACAAACGTAGACAAAATTTATTGCATGAGTCATTAAAGCGTTTTTGTTGCTCTTTGCAAACATTTTTAATTGAATGAGGTTTAGACGACATTTCGACTTTGTCACTTTTAATGAAGAAGAAAATTTGATGATAATGCAAAACCCTTCTGGGTCTTTTATTTGCTGGATGTTCTGAACTATCTAAAAAGTCGTTTATTTGCGAATATCGTCTTCCTAACTTTGTAAAATGGTGACGCATTCTTTTTTGCTTGTCGTAAACTATACAAATCAAATGGGTGTAAGACTTTACCTCACTGCACATTTTTAAGTTAGAGAGAAAGCAGCTTCTTGCAAAAATTGTTGTTGCGCATAATTTTTTAAAATTTGTGTTGCCAAAACTAAAATGATTACAGGCGAAATTACTTTATTCTCTTAAGCAAATACCAAAACGCTGTTTATTGTGCTAAAGTTTGTGGCACAATTTTATTGCTGGGCAATGTTTTTAGGAAAATAGAGAGAAAAAGTTCAAAATTTCTACTGAAGTAAAAATTACGACTGGAAATATGATTAGTTTGTTTGTTATCCCTGACTGTTGTGGCAGAAGGCGAATGCAGTTAAATGAAAATTGTATTAGGCAAGGTAATTCATGAATCTATTACGAATGGTTAGCATTGTGGTCAGCAAATGCTTAAATTCATCCCTGAATTTGATTGTGAAATATAATGTGTTGCTTTCAGGTTCAGTATTTGTGGTAAGCATTGATTCTGCAACAAGCAAATTGGCAGTCAGTGGAGGAGAAGATGACAGGGCTTTTGTGTGGCATGTTGAATCTGGAGAAGTTTTACTTGAATGCAAAGGTGAATCTTAAACTGTCTATGGAAAGAATCCTTTCTCAGCACAGAATCAGACACTAAGATCTTACAGAGTATATATTTCGCCTACAAAGTAGGCATCATCAGCTCTTATTC
>JGI24022J15233_10010498_pt1 | contig 10512 bp, 6 predicted proteins | sample Ectturendosymbi2_FD_15233 | JGI IMG/M metagenome (IMG submission 15233)
CACATCAAGTTCAACCCATGCCTGCCCAGCACCCACGCGCATAATCTGTAGGTTCTACACCTGCCACACAAATGCAGGTACCTACAACCCACGTGGGTAAACCTACCCTAGGCAGGACTCTAATGCATACCAAATTTATATGTAACAAAAAACTTATACTTTAATCTAGGTTTCCCACACTTTTTTACGACTTCTCTTAATGATCAACAGTTACTGTTGAGCAGTGTCATCAAAGAAACTGCAAGCTCAATGTCTACTTTCCTAAATTCAGCAATGACAAATGTAGTGCCATTCGAAGTCATACAAGTCATATTTTTCTGTGCTTCAAGAAACTATGAAACAAATTTTAAAACAAAAATCGCCTCCCTACGAAGTCTATAACAAAAGTCAAAAAAGTTTTATTTTGCATGTTGGGTCATAAAGTCATATTTTGCATATTTTTAACCAAATTCAATACGGAAACCATTGAAACAATCTCAGATTATCAGGTACTATTATATCGCTAGGTCTAAGAGTGCATTCTGCAAATTGAACCCACTTGGGCACCCTACAAGCAATACTCTTTTTAATCAAACAACACATACTGAAATCTCAATGGTTGCAACATTCATTCTCCAAACAATTGTAAATTTGCCTTATCAACATGTTTTGTAAACAGTGTGATAATCGCACTGCACAGCGAATGTATTAGCAAATTTGCAGTTCTTTCACAAGCACATAAATATTAAAATAATCTAGTTCTAGTTTATGACACCATTGTCACGACAGAACCTAGCGACGAATGAAACCTTTCACTAGGCTTTATTCAACTAAGAACACCAGCACGCATCAACATCTGCAGCGCAATACAACAACCGCCTGGTACAAAACTACTACTAGCAACGATCTGACATCGACGTGCGATACAAACGACCAGGCAAAGCAATGCAATTCAATGTGGCACGTAATCAATAAGCAGACTAATCAGTGCAGGTGCAGGCAAACCGCTGGCATCGAAACCGTCACAACCATATATAGCAATTTTGTGACCGGACAGATTTTGTTCCATTTTGGTATCTACTAGAGTCCCACGCGGGTTGAAATTTTTTGTCTGCTCCCACCCCGCACTCTCAGGAATTTGAGAAATCTTGCCTGCTCCCATCCCACACACTTCCAACCCGCACGCGCCCCACAGACCATCCCAACCCGCACCCATCTTGCATCACACTTTTTCAGTCTTAAACCCGCAGCTGTCTGAAAACCACTAAAAACTCATAACTAGGGCAAGTTTTTGTTGCAATAAAATCTTGAGAAGTATGCATTAATTTTAACAAAATTTACACTAAAAAGTTGTATTTGTCCACAAGCATTTTTACCGAAACTGATTTACTCAAGCGATTTATTTACATATAATGCTAAATATTTCCAAACATTACCTAGGGAGAAATGGCGATCTTTTACCAATAGATTGCATAGCATGCTAAAACTTGTGCATGAAGTTGTGTGGCAAGCTCCATAGTGCATGAAGTTGCTCAGCAATTTAACAATGTGGCGTGCAGTTGTGGACTGATGTTTGACTGGGCCATTTCTACAATTGCTTTTAGGTCACTATTCAGTTCGATTTGGTTATCAAAGAGAACAGAACTATACTGAATTATTACTGAACAGAACAACTGTACTGAACAGAACTATACTGAACTGTCCTAAGCACAATGCTGGCAAACAACTTCAGTAGATCCATGTGTTTTGCAATTTTTTAGCTGATTAAGTTCATGTCCTTTGGCTCAACACTCATTTACCCACAAAAATAATTTCTCATTCTGCGCCCACCCAGCAAGTTCAACCCACACCTGTCCCACCCCACAGCAAGTTCAACCCGTACCCACCCTGCATGCAAAGCAGTGCAGGTTCCCTTAGCCACCCCGCAAATGCGGGTACCCACAAACCGCACGGGCTAACCCGTCCCGTGGAGGACTATCTACAGTACTTCCACATAATATATATAATAATGTGTTTTTGTCCGCAGACACAAAGTCCATAGTTACTATGGACTATGATAGTACAAACACACACTTTCTGCACAACGCAGGTTGATAAAAACATACAACAAAACAGAATGTTTCACAAAGGCATTGGAGGCTAAATCACAGGGTACACTTACTTAAAAGCACGTTTCGTAACAGCAATGGAGGCAGAACCACAGTGTTGCAGACACTTTCTTAACACTATTGTTCACTAACCCGTAACACATGGTTGGTACAACACTACTCACTCACTGCAGAGTAGGGCGCTAATTCCTAAACTGTTCGAGGTCAGGTAAAGTACGAATACATTGTGACATGACACACCATCAAACAAACAAACATTGCAATGTCCGAGCACTCAGTCACAAAGTAAAATGCAATTGTAGTGTTCAAAGTATAAGAATTTAGAATGAACATAAAACAATCTAACTGCATAATTAAAAGCACGCAACCGTACGGATACGTTGTTAGACTTTCTGCATCTTTCAAGAAACAAGTGCATCATTTTTTGTTGCTAGTGCCTCAGAGGTGGGAATGTTACATTGAACCTGATGCCTACTATCACTCGCTCTCCATGGCAGGTTGTATAAAGCTCTGTATCAAAAATTATAGGCCACACGCAATCTTTGCATGCATGACTTCCTGAAGTTACTCCATAATTGTGATGCAGGGCAACCCTAATTGTAGGGAAAAAGGGACGTAGGGACTAGGGAAATAGGGAAGTGTTTCCCCACAAAATTTTCTTCCCTACGTTTTGTGTCTACACTAAATGTACGGAAATAGGGAAAGCAAGTCGAAGACTTTCCCTACGTTCAGGTTCAGCATTAAATGTAGGGAAATAGGGAAAGGAAGGCGAAGACTTTCCCTGCGTTTCGGATCTACACTAAATGTAGGGAAATAGGGAAGCCAGGACGAAGACTTTCCTGACGTTCTGGTTCAGCACCAAATGTAGGGAAATAGGGAAAACAAGACGTAAACTTTCCCTACGTATCGGATCTACACTAAATGTACGGAAATAGGGAAAGCAGGGCGAAGACTTTCCCTACGTTTAGAGCCAACACTAAACGCAGGGAAATAGGGAAGGCAAGGCGAAGACTTTCCCTACGTTTAGAGCTAGCACTAAATGTAGGCAATGGGGAAAGCAGGGCGAAGACTTCCCCTACGTTCAGGTTCAGCACTAAATATAGGGAAATAGGGAAAGCAAGGCGAAGACTTTCCCTACGTTTCGGATCTACACTAAATGTAGGTAAATAGGGAAAGCAAGGCGAAGACTTTCCCTACGTTTATAGCCAGCACTAAATGTAGGGAAATAGGGAAAACAAGGCAAAGACTTCCCTTACTTTTCGGATCTACACTAAATATAGGGAATGGGGAAAGCAGGGCGAAGACTTTGCCGACGTTCAGGTTCAGCACTAAATGTAGGGAAATGGGGAAGGCAAGGCGAAGACTTTCTCTACGTTTGGAGCCAGCACTAAATGGAGGAATGGGGAAAGCAGGGCGAAGACTTTTCTTACGTTCAGGTTCAGCACTAAATGTAGGGAAATAGGGAAGGTGGGACGAAGACTTTCCCTACGTTTCGGATCTACACTAAATGTAGGGAAATAGGGAGAGCAAGGCGAAGATTTCCTACGTTTAGAGATATCACTAAATGTGCGGAAATAGGGAAATCAAAGCGAAGATTGTCCTCACATATAATCAGCCGAACCATTTTTCGGAAATATGTGGACCGATGCGCTTTGAGTTCAGAAGTGGGGAATGCTGCTTTGAAACAAACGGCGCTATCGTCATTTGCCAAATGTAATTGTGGTGCTACAGCCACTGAAATGAAATTTTTCTGAGTTTTGTGGTCTTTTCTCATATCAAGCGTTATTGAGAATCTTAATCCTGTGTCTTTGCAACAAACAGCTGATATTTTTCCGGAATATGTTCCTCAAAGGTCCTTTAGGCTTTTTTTCAATGCAGATTCCTCACCAGAAGATATTAAATACGGGCGGTTTACGCTTGTGCAGGGCGGCTTGACATTCTAAAATTTGACAAAAACTCCTTATTTATGGTGTTTCATATATCAATTCAGTGGGCGTGGAACTTTGTTTGGGGGGCTAAGCCCACCAAAGTCCTCCCGTCGTAACGGGACTGCTTCAATGTCTTCTCAGAATAGGATTCTGAAAATTGTGGAATATTCTCCAAGTTGCTCATTGATGGAGTATTCATCATTTTCACTGAGGCAAGGGTTTTTCATTAGCCTCGGTCAGAACATTGTTTTTTGGACGCCCTGGTTGACGTTCCTATGGCAATGTGAAGAAATCGGCACAACAAATTTGTCTTGGTGCTTGGCTTCAGCAGATAACAAGTCAATCACTGAACCAACACGGGAAAGTTATGTGTGTTCCCATTCGTCAAGTAGCCCAAATGCTATGTTTGCAATAGTCTTTACAGGACATTGTTCGTACTTCGTGAATACGTTTCCGCCTGCCCAAAAGCTTTTTGTTTCTATATTACATTCATACGCAGACAAGAAGCAGAGCTATTTAAAATGTAACAGTGGCAGCGATGATACCAGGCACATTCCTTTACTGGGAGAAAGCTAAAATACAGACACACAACTGGATTTTTTGTATAGTTTTTGCTACATAACGTGTGCATATTAACCGTTTTAATGAAAGACCAGTTAACTTTTGTGCAATTCTGTTCCTTCGCTGCACGCTGCTTTTACGAACAGTATCTAGTCCTGTGGTCACAGTGACTGCCTCCTCTGCCAACACTTGCGTCCGGTTTATTTGTTAAAATAGCATTCTTAATACAGTCTTAAATTGTTGTCATTTTGTTTTTCATTTGCAAGTTTTTTTGACTTTTAATCGTGTCTTTGGCTTGTTCGCTCGACTTAACGTGACGACGAACATATCCAGGTGTAGGCGTGACGCACATCGTTGTTCAAGAAATAAATAAGGCACATATAATATTTGTCGGGACTTTTTCGGCTTTTGCATGCATTTTCTCTGGCAGAAAGAAATGAAAAACTAAAACAATGTGAAATCTTACTTATTTAGCCTAATAATTTCAACGAATATGTTGTTACTTAAAGTACATGTCTTGCATCTTCCTTTCCCTTTATCTTACACTTCGTGGTAACTGCTCAGCTTAAACACAAAGAACGTTCTTGGCTTGTTTTCAGCTTTTCTACCTAGCCTATTTATTGCTGAACCAACATTGAAAGGTTTCAGCTAACATTATTGAGCCTAATGTAGAAGAAAGCTAGTCGTTTCTTTCCTTTTTTCACAAAAATTAATGCCGAACCGATACACAGCAAAACATTTCGTCTTCCCATCCCTATTTCTTTACATTCAGGGCTGAACTACAACCATCTCTATAAAACCTTCAATAGGGCTTCACGTTTGCACAGGACAGCTTGGCAATCTAAAATTTAACGAAAATTATGGACTTACTTATTCATGGTGCTTCATATTTCATCTCGGGAGGCATGGGGTTTTGTCTACGCCTTGCCGTCACTATTTCCTTACTGAGGGACATTTTTCACCTTGCTTTTCCTATTTCTCTACATTTAGTGCTGAACCTAAACGTAGGGATGATCGTTGCCATGTTTTCCCTATTTACCTACATTCAGTGCTGAATCTAAACAAAAGGAAAATCTTTGCCTTGCTTCCCTTGTTTCCCTACATTTAGTGCTGAACCAAAACGTACGGCAAATGTTCGCTTATTTCCCCTATTTCCCTACATTGAGTGCTGACCCTAAATGGAAGGATAACTGTCGCCCTGCTTTGCCTATTTATCTGCAGTTAGTGCTGAACCTGAATGTAAGGAAAGTCATCGCCTTGTTTTCACTATTTCCCTACATTTAGTGTTGGCTCTAAACGCAGGGAAAGTCTTTGCCTTGCTTTCCCTATTTCCCTACATTTAGTGCTGAACCTGAACGTAAGGAAAGTCTTCGCCTTGCCTTCCCTGTTTCCCTACATTTAGTGCTGAACCTGAACGTAGGGAAAGTCTTTGCCCCGCCTTCCCTATTTCCCTTCATTTAGTGCTGGCTCTAAACGTAGGGAAGTCCTCGCCCTGCTTTCCCTATTTCCCTACATTTAGTGCTGGCTCTAAACGTAGGAAAAGTCTTTGCCCTGTCTTCCCTATTTTCCTACATTTTGTGCTGGCTCAAAACGTACGGAAGGTCTTCGCCTTGCTTTTCCTATTTCCCTGCATTTAGTGCTGGCTCTCAACATAGGGAAAGTCTTCACCCCACCTTCCCTATATTTAGTGCTGGCTCTAAACGTAAGAAAAGTCTTTGACCTGTCTTCCCTATTTCCCTACATTTAGTGCTGGCTCAAAACGTACGGAAGGTCTTCGCCTTCCTTTCCCTATTTCCCTACATTTAGTGCTGAACCTGAACGTAGGGAAAGTCTTCGGTCTCCCTTCCCTATTTCCCTACATTTAATGTAGATCCAAAACGTAGGGAAAGTCTTCCCCTTGCTATCCCTATTTCCCTACATTTAGTGCTGAACCTGAACGTAGGGAAAGTCTTCGCCCTGCCTCCCCTATTTCCCTACCTTTAGTGTAGACACTAATCGCAGGGAAGAAAATTTTGTGGTGAAACCATTCCCTATTTCCCTTCATTCCTTTTTTCTCTACAATTAGGGTTGCTCTGCATACATGGATGTACAAAAGGAACAAAAAAGTACATTTTTAACTGCATTTGAACATTGAGAAAAAGAGGCTTGCAGCTTGTTTTCTCTACAATATTGATATCGCAGTTGTCTTTGAATGTGTTTGTCATCGGAAAGCTCAGTATCCAGTACAATTCCTAGATATTTGTAGTGGCTGAGAGATTTTACATTTTTAACACCTAGTGTCAGTAATGGGGTAACTGTACTTTTTGCACTCTTAGCCTTTAACGTCATACAAACAGTTTTGTTGCAGTTGAAAATATTCCCATGTGTGACTCTGCATAAGCCTGACACACATCAGGTATACATTGCCTGACACACATCAGGTATACTCTCGTACACTTGGACAGAACAGTCAAATATCATCAGCAAACATCAGGTGATTCAATAAGACTTCACCAATATAACACCCTCATCCTGTTCTGATTTTCTTTTAATGAAGGAGTGCGTCAACATTTTGTGAAGTTAGACACGGAAGTCACAATGCCAAAGATTAAATTTTCCAGTGCTGCAAAGATCAAAGTGATTGGAAAAGATTGAGGAGTTCACAACTACACCACTGAGGAACTCTATTGCTACGTGTGCAGTTGCAGATTGTTAAGCACGAGAAGCACTTTTTTGTTCAACAGCACGTAGCAACATGGAAGCACCAGAAAGGTATTGAAAAAAGAAAAACTTTTGTTTGGCCACATAAAGTCATATTTTCTGAAAAACAAAGTTATATTTTCAATTGTTCAGGTCAAAAATCAAAATAGCCCTATTTTTAGCCTCTGGAAAATTCAACCTTCCAACTATTTGAACCACTTTCCGGCATGAAAAGGTTAATTCCGAGGCATCAAAATGTATTGCCAATTTGTCCTGAATCCGAATATTGCCATAAAAATGGGAACTGTGACCCACAACACTCAACAAAATTGATTGATGTGACCAATGTCTTAGCTTTTCATTTCAATTGAAAAACAAGTTTTCGCATTAACGACCTCAGATACAAGTTCTATTTGAACAACTTTCCGGCATGAAAGGGTTAATTCCAAGGCATCAAAATGTATTGCCATTTTGCCCTGAATCCAAATAATATGATCAAAATGGGAACTTTCACCCATAACACTCAACAAAATTGATTGATGTGACCCATGTCTTAGCTTTTGATATTACGCGAAAACAAAAGTTTTTCGCATTAACGACCTCAGATACAAGTTCTATTTGAAACACTTTCCGATATAAAAGGGTTAAATCCGAGGCATGAAAATGTATTGCCAATTTTTCCTGAATCCGAATATTACCATCAAAATGGGAACTATGACCCACAACACTCAAAAAAATTGATTGATGTGACCCATGTCATAGCTTTTCATTTAAATACGAAAACAAAAACTGAAGTTGTTTCCGCAGGAATGAAAATGCGTGGCGCAACTGAAAATGCAACTGTCCTAACTTAACAACATACAGTTGCATCACTCTCGATGGAAGCTTTTATTTGGTCGATAGTTGTGTTTCGTTGTCTTGCTAGACACATGTTAAAACTTTGATCAATGTTATGATGAAGAGAAACAAAATAAAATGGAGCTCGACGATAGCCTATTCCGTGCTCTTCATCTTCAAAGGAAACGTTATGCTGAATGTGCAATTGATCTTCGACAATGCTGCAGGCGATCATATCAGATGCAAGCAGCAGATTTTTGAAAAGCAAAATGCTGTTTGATTGATGCACTGGTCTTGTCGAATCCTTCAGGACTCTGAAAATGCACAAAAACCGCATGCCAAAATTTTTGTGATCTTATTTCGAGCTGCATGCCAATAACATTAGCAAAAGTCAACGCGAAAAGTTGTTATGCAGTCGAAGCGTGGAAGTGATGGACGGTGTAGGGTGCAGGTTCTCAAAGTGGTCGATACCGACCCCCAGGGGTCAATCGGACCACCGAAAGGTCGATAAATAGTCACGGTGTCGAAAGGGGTCCCTGAATGGCCAGGGGTCAATGAATAACTGATGGGGTCTACTGGAGCAATGAAGCCCCCAATTAAAAAATCACAGTTAATCGGGCAAAGAATGCAAACGGCGCTTTTCAACAAACCAAACAACATTAAGAGGGCTGATCAAATCTCAGCTACAGTAGTTTCAAAGTACATTCGATTCGAATAGTTTTTTATTAATCATCGATTGTGATGACATTATGAAAACTGTTCTGTTTGTTTCGTCACAAACAATATTGTACTGCATGTGTCGTAGTTCGGCAGTTGTTAGACTCGTAGTACAGCAGTAGGCTACGTAGTAGGATGTATAACAATTGCTTGTATTAGTAACTGTTGGGTCAGGCCTCGGGGTCCTGCAGAAAATTGTATTCTTAAATTGGGGGTCAACGTGCAGAAGCGTTTGAGAACCACTGGTGTAGGGAATCTGCTTCTTGATAATGCCGCACATTCCATACCACGGCACTTACTATCGATCACAATTCAAAGAACATAGGTAAATGCGCTGAACAATTTGAAGTACCACACCTCCATCGTGCGCATCATGGTAATGCGCAGAAAAATGATCGTAAAATCGAGAACAGTTGTAGAACGATGGTTGCATATCACTTACTTTCAGGACTAAAGCAGTGTTTTAACAAGCGCACATGTGGACAGTTGTTCTTAGCCAAATCTTATAGTCCACCAAAAGAACGGAACCTTACTTGTTATCTTCATTCATCATGATTACCGACAAGGACTGGTTGGAGAGTTTCTGCTATCAACAACTTTCTTCAGAGAATCAGCATACCAACATCCTAAAAATGTCGGTTTGAAAAGACTTTTAGTTTGGAAACAAATGCAATAGGCAGATGTTCCGTGGACCATTGCAATGAGAAGGAATACTAACTTGTTTAGAAATAATTGCGGAAAAAGCGAAATACTTCATTGCAAAATCACTCGCTCTGTTTTAAATACATTAGTCTGAAGTTATGTGATCGTTGCTTGATGGTTTTAATGTAACTGTAGCTTTCTACAAATGAAAAACGGATCGGTTTCCATCAAGTTTGCGAAATTAAAGGACTGAAAGGAAATCCTCCGTAAAAAATAAACATGAAAAAGGAGTAAGTAACGCAAGCTTATAGAGCCGTTCAGCTATAGCCCTTGTTTCATCAATTTTTCTGCTAACCTTAGAAAAGCAGTGGTGGATATTTCTTCGCAGTCCGAAATGCAATAGATAAAGTTGTCAGGAGATGCAAAGACCTTGAACCTCTTAGGCAGAGATGCAGCAAGCCTACAAAAATCAGGTTTACATAACTACTTTTAAAATTTATGACTTAAAACAGGAAGTAATTACAAATTTTAACCAGTTAAAGTAAATGCTTTTATAAACAATGTTACTTAATAAACCAAGTCCCTTAGTCGATTTTAGGAAAACTTTCGTAGAACCTTCGCAGTGTTGATTGTTCGTGGGACGTGATGATGATTTAAGCATGTTGTATGTATTTGTATCAAACATCACCTAAGGTACTTACAAGAAACGAATGTCCAACATCTTCATGTCATCTTGTGTCAAAGGAAAGAAGTCAACATGTTTGAAACGAACACTTAAACGTATGGCTAATAATCAGCACCAAATGCCGATAAAGAAAATTTGGGAGTACAGCACGTCCAACAACAGTTTGCCATGCTTTTCTAATCACAAATGTTCGTTTGCGTAGGTCATGCCAGTGCCGGATTAACAATAGTAGCAAATGTAGCAATTGCTACGGGCCCCCTCGCTTTTGGGGGCCACGCGGTCCTTTGTGCTAAATCTGTTCTCTATTATGCAAGAGTTGATATTAGAATTTAAGTGCCCGAGACAAACTCTCAGAAAGGTGGCCTATATTTCACAC
>JGI24022J15233_10010500_pt1 | contig 10512 bp, 4 predicted proteins | sample Ectturendosymbi2_FD_15233 | JGI IMG/M metagenome (IMG submission 15233)
AAATTTCAGGGCAATTCTGTTTTCAGGGCAAGCGCAAGTTGCTCAAAAATCCTGAATGATAAAAATATGTCAATACAGTGAAAAATTTCAGGGCAAGTGCATGTTGCTCAAAATCCCGAATGATAAAAGATGTATCAATACAGTAAAAAATTTCAGGGCAACTCTGTTTTCAGGGCAAGCGCAAGTTGCTCAAAAATCCTGAATGATAAAAAATATTTCAATACAGTGAAAAATTTCAGGGAAAGCGCAAGTTGCTCAAAAATCCTGAATGATAAAAATGTATATTGAATACAGTTAATTCAGGGTAAACTCTGCTTTCAGGGCAAGCGCAATTTATTCAAAAATCCTGAATGATAAAATCATATCAATACAGTGAAAAATATCAGGGCAACTCTGTTTTCAGGGCAAGCACAACTTGCTCAAAAATCCTGAATGGTAAGAAATATAGATTTAATTCAGTTAATTCAGGACACATTGTTTTTCAGGGCAGACGCAAGTTGCTCAAAAATCCTGAATGTAAAAGTATACTCAATAGGCCCTACAGTGAAAATTTTCAGTGCAAACTCTGTTTTTCAGGACAAGCGCAATTTGCTCAAAAATCCTGAATGGTAAAAAATATTAAATGCAGTGGAAAATTGCAGGACAAACTCTGTTTTTCAGGGTAAGGTGAATAAATTTTCAATACAGTATATTCAGCCAGTAAAGGTAATTACCGTAAAGTTTTTTTTGTCAGGGAGAACATAACACGCAAGGAACTTCACCGCCTTGAGTTAACAAGCAAGGTAACTACAGAATTAGCCAACTCTAGGGCATTGCATAAAGAACGTTATTGCCGAATTGAAGTTATAAGCGAATTGAAATGCATGTAGAAGATGCCATCGGGAGCGAACAATATGTAACGTTACAGGTGAATTGACTTTACATACCAAGCCGTAATAAACAAATTCAACAATGTAGAACAGATTTACGAGGTTTCAGGCCCAATTCGGATTAAACTAAAAAAGTTAGCTTCAGGGCAAATTGTTTATTTTTAGGGCAAATTGTTATTTTCAGGGCAAAGTTTTTCCGCTCCCCCAACAAAATGCCTTCCCGTACGCCCATGGGTATGATAATTCCGGGTGGGAAAACAGGAAAATGTAGATTAACGTTTTGGAATTCTCTGTGGAATTCTCTGTATCAGCGATTATTATCACAGTAAATAATCTTGCTTGATTTTTCTTACTGACTAGTAATTTCAAACTAATGCTGAAGCACTAGGGGATCCAAGGGACAATTTGATGCAATTGTCTTCCCCAAACTACCACAGCGTCACTTTTCCAAAATTCCTCGCCTGAAATATCGCTGGCCTTTTGCAGTTTAGTACCCTGTGGCCTATTTTCCAACTTTCCCCAGACAGCAATTCTGAATAAGTCAATGTGTCGAAAATTGTTTAATTTTATAAAGTAATGATGTCACAGACCACCATTGTTAAACCGATGACTGAGAGGAAATATGTTCTCGGAACAGCTAAACGAAAACCAACCACAAAACAAAAAGAAAAAAATACAACAAAACCGAGTCGCTGCGTCAAGGTCGGTGGTCACCATTTTCTCAAGCTGAACTCTCAAAGATTTGAAAGACCACCTGATCTGTACGCTACTATTATTTCTACTCATCCAGCGGAATATGTACGAATTGACACGCAGACTTTTCGCTATATGGCAGTAAGGAGAAGGAGTTACAGAATGCCGCTCCACGGACGGCGTGCTGCAGAAGTACGCAAATCGCGTTGCAAAATCTTTTCCATGGGCTTCGCGGTTCTTCTAAGCGAGATCAATGAAGCGGTAAGCCGGGTGAAGAGGCGTGTGTGTCAAAAGCAGTAAAGAAATAAATCAAACCAATGCCGCTGTTACTTTCCGAGAGGGAGTATAAAAGCATGTGTAATTTCTTGTCTTTTGTGCGGAGAATCACGAACCTAAGCCAGGTTTACTTGCACTAAATCGCTGCATGTTGCTGTAGTTCTGTTTGTCCGAAACGGAAAGTGTTAGGTTAAATACTCGCTTCAAATGTGTATTTGTGTCTTCACTTTTCAACAGTTTATGCAACTTACGTTGGATCAAGGATGTTGAGAGATTGCAGCAGTCGCTGGCATGTTTTCTCAGTGTTTGTTGTTTTTAGTTTTTCTTGTGCGTTCGTGCTAACGCCTCCGATTATGCTGCATAGTGAATGGCAATGCTTTTGAATTTCGTGTGCACTACAACTAAATACTAACCTACTTGATTAGACTTCTAATTTGAGACAAACAAATGTATATAAGTATAAGTAAGAATGTGTTTAGCTTGTAGCATATTTCCTAGTAAGCCTAATTGATTAACTTCTGACTTCACATTTTTCATGGCAGTTGTTTGTAATTCACTTTTTAAAATGGATTGATGTGTGGAAGCTACTGTACTGTAGGTGATCTTGACAGAAATTTTTGTGCAAAATTGTTGAAGACGTGGAAAATTAAATAAGTGCTATTGTGGTAATGAAGTATACCGGTAGCTACAATTAGATGAGGCAGTTGACAAATTGATTGCCATATGTTTTTTATTCGACAGCCTTTTGTGAAAAGCAGATAATGACACATAGGTTTTATTGTGGGAATAGCTCAGATACACTGCAATGCAATAATTTGCAGTGAGACTTTAAGTAAATAATTTCAAATGTATTTTTTGATCACTCTTGGTGTTTTTAAATAAACTTGTGCTTGGACTAACTGATGGGCCTTTTGTGTTTAAAATGACAACATGTTAATTCCTATAAAAATGTCAAGTTTCCATGTAGGTTAGCTGGAATTTCAATGGCGAAAAGATTACATTTGCAAAATAGGAGCATTTTGTCATTACAGAAATTGAGAGTGGTGGGCATGAAAGCACATTAGCTGTTTTTTAACAAGAGTTGTACAATTATAAGATTTTTGTTAGGTCATCATATGTAAGTAAAGTTCAGTGGCATGTTTGCATACTTATGACCTAGTAAAAAATCAGTTTAGTGGTAGAATTTCATGTGTATGAGAAAAAACAAATTTTGTTCAGTGTGCAAAAGGGGTCAAACTGTACAGTAAGCTTTGGGAAAGCTTCACAGCAAGCTTTAGAAAAGCTTGCTGTGATGCAGATATGACAGTTTTATTTATGAACATTTGTTAACATTTTACATACTGCTACAGTAGTAATCTAGGCAAAAGTCATGATGTAAGCTAGCATTTATAAAAGTTATGAGTGTAGCACCATAACTGATATGCATTATATGTACAGATGGGCAGCTGAAGCAAGCACATAGGTGAAGGAAGCGAACAACAATAAGGGTCGCGAGGCAGAGAGCAATACAATTAGAAACATAACATTTCATTGCAAAAACAAGTAGATGTTTATACTATAAATTGTGAAGAAATGGCACTTTACTCATGGACCAAAATGGGGTGAGTTCCATTGATATGCATTTATTGCTATTAAAATACATTTCTAAAAACTTGTTGTTCATTTGTCACAGTACCTCAGTAAAAGTAAACCAGAGGCAAGCAATTTCTGTTGCATTGTTGAAAAAAACAGATTGAAACTTTCATAGTTCACTGACGAAATGAGTTTATGAACCAGTTTTATGTTATCTATTTGAGCATTTGGCCGCTTGTATCACATCTTACATTTGAGTAATTTTAATGTGATTAGAGCAGGTTTTTTTAAAGAAAAATGTTAGGTACCTGGTATGGATATGTAGGAACCCAATTTTATCTGACTGTAGGGACCCAATGATAATTTTCTCAGATTCTAGGGACCCTATTTGAAATTATAGGGACCCGAATCGGGTCCCTAAAACACCTTAAAAACCCCGGATTAGGGTTTTCTAGTGTTAAATCGTAGTCTTCATGGTTCACAAAAATGGTACTGATGTTAAATATTCTGTGTATATTTAATCATTCAAACTGTTTGATACAAGTGAGAAAAAGATCATGGCTTATCTTTGTAATGTTTTGTGCGTGTGTGTGCCTCCCTATTTTGTTTGGCCTTTGCGTTGCCAATGATTATTTCAGGCCTTGGCCTGACATCATTGGCTGTTTGCAAAAGAGAGAGTTAGAAAGACTTAGGTTGTCTGTATTAAAGTAGTAGACTACTACTCTAACATGAATGTAGTGTGCCTGATGTTGGTTATTGAATAAAAATATTTCATATTCTTCTTGATCATCATCACCTAAGCAAGTTCTTATCCACTGCTAGGCCGCACTAGATCTCGGGGCAGGTGTTGAACAGCCATTTGATTGTCTTGTTATCCAGGCTCTCAGAACAGTAGTTGAGAACCACTGGATTGGACAGTGAAGGATAACATGGTCAATGGTCTGTTCCTCTGTGCCACACTAAGTCACAGAAGGGCTATACCCCATTTGTGTAAGCATATTTCATATAGCCCATAATCTTGTATTAACAGCACTGTAAATTGCAGGGATGGGAAACCTGCGACCTGCGGGCCAAATGCGGTCCACATGAACATTTGATATGGCCCACATCAGAATTTTCATTACCCAAGTTAGAGTACAACGTTGCGTCAAAACTAAGCTCCATGATAAGCAGTTACTTAGATAAGAAAAGTCACTCTTCCTCACTGTTAGATAATGATAGTATTTTAGGATAATATTAATAGATCTTGCGGCCCACCAACAATAATGCACAATTTATGCGGTCCGTGATAGTAAATAGGTTCCCCACCCCTGGTGTATTGGGTAAATCGCCAACATCTTAAGATGAATATTCTAATACAGTGGAAAGTGTTACCATCTTTTCACCAAATTCTACTGATCATGTATCTAGGTAAAATAGATACTTAATGATGGCATGTTACTGTATTATTTCATAAGCAAAATGTTCATAATATAAATCATTCATCATGATTAATAGTTTTGATCATTTTTTATAGCTCCATACAAACATATAAGTTCATTGCTACATTTCAAAGCTGTTGCATAAGTCATACAGCAGATATTTACTTTCGGTCAGGGAAATGCCAGTGCTTGCAGACATAACTTTTGTGCTGTGACCTTATCTTAAAGCTCATTTGGCTTTGTTTTATGTGTGCATTGCTACTTTGGATAACGGATAACATGTATACCATGTCATTCATAATCAAAGTTATAAAAATATTGTTGACAATAGAGCACTAGGCAGACAAAAACTTTTCACCTTAGAAGTTATGACAATAAATGCACCAAGCATTCAAGCCCTGTAAGGCAAATACATTGTTGCATGTCATGGATTNCCATTTGCTTAAAAAGCACTGATATTACTTCTTTTGCATCATTATACCACAATTTTATGTGCTTTGGGGGGTGCTAACATACTTNATATATATACATATTTCAGGGTGCTTGGTCAAAACTCTGTAACAAAATATTGCAATTTGAAACCCATGAAAACTTAGAATATTTAGTCATACTGGAAATAATATGCATTTATCATAGCAATTTGTAATGGTAACATGGTTATTGCTAATTTAAAAATTGGCAGTTATTTTTTGTGGTGAAGAAGGAGAATCATGCTTAGAAGACGATTGTCATAAACAGCTGCTGTAGTTTCCATCAAAATAATGTTGATTTTAAATGAAAACATTTTGCAGCACAGTTGAAATGCTTACTGCTGTACTTCACAACTCTACTTTACTGCTTCTGCTTGCAAATTTCTAACTCTACTGCTTCTGCTTGCAAATTTCTATTGTAATAATTGGCTTGCAGTTTCTCTGACTGAATCTTTCATACACATGAGATTGCTTGCTCTTCACTATGGCCTTAATTTAACACGCTGCAATAATTTGCAGTATCCATGCAAAGAAATAGCATGCATGTCAAACAAATTGTTCAAGCTCTTTGACTTCTAAGTTCTACCTTGTATAAACAAAAACAGATTCTGTTGTTTGAAAATATGGTTTTAATCTGTTTGAAACACAAATCAGTCAAATGCATGTCAATGAATGCATAGTGATTTTAAATTGGTGAATTAAAAATGCATTATGTCATTTTGTTGCAAATGTTTGTGCTACTGATACCTTTATAGGGCATATGGTACTGTGTAATGATTGTACTTCATGTCTTGTTTTAATGCATCATTGTTTGTAATATTGTATGTCTTGTTTTAATCGTCATCGCTGTGTTACAATCATCTACTTCCTGAACTTCGTTACCTTTAGTCACTTGCCAGTGCACTGAATGTTGTTCACAGGTACTGTACAAAGTTGCATGTGCAATTTACATAAAGCTAGTGATCATGTGTAAGAAAAATTTGTTAACAAACTTTTGTTATTATGTAATAGCTTGCCTAGCTGGCAGCTTCTTGCAAACTCCTTGGTTGTGATGGGCTTTTGCTCCATGGTTACAAATGACATATAAGTGACAAGCATCCATCTTTCTACCACTGTTTTGGTCATGTATTCATCTGAGCTGCCAAGTAGTGCTATGGAATGGAAGAAACGGTACTTGCAGATAGAAGGGAAGCTGAAGCATTTTCGTATCAAAGCTGCAAATATCAAACTTAAATTGTCACAAGAGGTAAGGGGTCTATTTCCCAATCATGCATGCTTTTGAATATACTGCGCGTTTATTTGATGCGTGAAGGCCGTCAATGCCTGTGGCTTACTATGGCATACAAATAGATCAGCTCATTTGTTTATATATTGCTGCGTAAGTGATTGACAGTGGTGTTGCTAACTCAGGTATATTGGTGTATTTACGGCTCGCCCACATCTCAGTCACGGAGCAGTTGCGCTCCGGAGGAGGACGTTACGATGGGTATTAAATATAAATGGTGTATACATTTTGCAGATCTGAAAGTGTTTACAAACGCAGTGGTCTGCCGCTTCAAAGGTCTTGGCGCGGTATGTGGTTTCACGTAAAGCTCGGCCGGTTCGTGAGCCTGGTATGGCAGATATGTCAAGTGCAGTGGTGAGCGCGTGACTGGTTACTTACCAAGTGCCGAAGAACGTTTTGTTCCTTCCCGTTAAACACGTTTTGCTTGTTAAGCATTTTGAAGGAGGTTTCTGCTTGTTTCGGTTGAGCCCATTTGGAGTACGAAGACTGCAGTGAAATTGTTGTTTCAAATCCTGAATGAAAGTTTGCTGGGGCCAGTTGGCTCTCGACAGCAAGAACTCACTACCATGGCAACATTAGCTCGCGTCGCCTCTTTTCTGTTCTTCACATACCTGCGTGTGGTTGTTTCAACACGGCAAGTGAACCTAAAAGGCAGGGCTCTAGATACGCTATATCAGCTTTGTTTCCGTGTGCTCGCACCCGCTACTTGATGATGAAGTGGGAAGGAAGTAGAGATTAGTTTCACGTGCACTGCTGGACAGGTATACGCTCTGCGAATATTTTGGTGGTTTCCTGTTTCGCCACGCATACTGACAATGCATGGTCACTTCTGCGACACAGGTCATTTGTCTTTTTTTGTGACTACTCGTCTAAACACGATCTCGCTCAATATTTTCTGTCACTTCGGTTGCGAGGTTCGAATCGGGCTGTCATATCCCGGATGTTAATTCCGGACCGTAGTTGTGATGCGCGCGTTTTTTTTCGCAAGGCAACCGAATTCAACGTGCTTCGTACAACAGGCGGCCGTCGTCAGAAGACAAGTCAAATAAAGCAGGCTCGTTGTTGAAACACTGATGTCTCGATCTTCGGCGCTATGCCAACGTGGAGGACGGTCTTGCTAACGCAACACGTCTGGCTTAAGGCAAACGCGCGCTATGCCTTCGTGTTATTGCCCCTTTCCACGACTTCTTGTTCCATGACCACACGAACAGATATAACCGCTGTTCAGATCTATCCGTCCCTGTGTGCCCTGATCGGCAAACTTGAGCTGCACTCCCATCTTTGACATCGAAAATTCTCCTGCCATCAGTCATCAGAGCGTTGGCGGAATTTTCGTTGACGAAGCTTGCTTTAGATTTCTAGAAAAATGTCAAAATAGCTACACTGTTTCATGTCCACCCATGCTCTTCATATTTCAGTGCGAGAGTATTGCCGCCGTGTTCTTTGCATACTCTCTTTCCATTCTGTATGAACAAGATTTGAGGTTTCGGGATGCGTAGAGTTACGTGAAATCGATTTCATATTATAAATTTGCTGATGGATTGGGCAGCGTCAGTTTGTGGAGACTAATTACTTGAACACAGATATGTGCAAGTCCGAATCATCGCAAAGCCATGCAAGCAGAGCCCAGTCGATTGATTCCTCGAATGCTTGCAGCATTCCCAGAGTTCTTAACTGTCTTTCCATGCATCTGTTGAAATCATTTTGTGGGCCAGTCTACACGCAGTTTTTTTGAAAAACAGCACTAAACGAAGCTTGTGATGCTGTTCTTTTTTGCTACTCATGTTGTTATTTCGTAGCGTTTGCCACCAGGTTTCAAATCAAGCAGATAAATTAGTTCTTCTGGCTTGTGATGTTCGACGCCTTAAATAAAGCTGTAGTGGGCCTTCGTACTTATACTTTTCACTGGAACCGCAGTAAATAAGTTTTTTTCTGTCTTTTCGTACATACAGCCAGTAGGGTTACACCAGTGGTTCTCCACCTTTTTTGGTCCACGGACCATCTTCAAAAATATATCCGATGGAACACTTTGGCTATGCTGACACCTCATGAACAATTAGTCGAAACGGTTTTACACATAGGTCAGTGAACTTAAGGGCATGTTCTGTCTTAGTCCTAAATAATCAAGGATTTATGGAGCTCTCTGTGGACCACTAGAAATTTCAGGACCAGGTTGAGAATCACTGGATTACACAAATGGTGGCGACCTCAATCCCCGATTCCAATATCATGCTTGCTGGCGGCACTTCTGAAGTATGCCCATGCAGCGGCTCGGAAAGCGCGAGATACACGAACGTGTCTGTTTTCTTGTACTTTCAGTAATTTTCTTTGTCTCTACCATTTTCAGCATGCTACCCGTTGGTGGTGGCACTGCACAATCATATTTACGAATGCCGAACGCGTCTCACATCGGCCAGCAGCTGCTCAGTACGTGTCCCTCGAGCAGGTCGAATTACCTCGCGTTGGCCAGAAAAGCATCTCGAGCAGAAACCAGCAATTACCAAAGGAATTGCGTGGGACCCTTTGCATTTATTCCCAATGTCACGGTGGCTGCGACGCTTAGAGCGAAAAGATTGCGAGGCAGTCAGTTAGAATAATTTGCTGGAGCACCCAATCTACAGACGGTCGGTTTGATGCTTCAGCACTGCTTTCATGGAAGTTTGTTCGCGTCTAGCGAATCACGTAAGGATGCCTGCAAGAACCGCTACCACTTTTATGCCTGGTCTTGTAGTTGTATTGTTTTATATGTGCTTCAAAACGTTTCTTTGTTTCTGCGCTTACATTTTATTTCACCGTCATCGTAGAAATGGGTGCATTGTTCTCCATATTGGAAAACTTTACGAAGTACATCGAACGCATTGCATATTATGTAGAAACGTTAGATTGCTTCTCATCAGGTTTTGGTGCGCTGTGAGGGAAAAACTGTCATGACTTTTGCGTTCTGTAAAGTGTAGAGGCATCGCTTTGTTACTTCTTTGGTGTTCTTCCTAAACTACGTAAGCGTAGTTTATGAAAAGTTTTAACTCTCGAAATAAGTGCACAAAGTCTCGCGTTACAAAATCAGAGAACTTACGTCTGTGTCCAACTTACACGCTGTCACCATTCTTTTTATTACGTTATCCTGATTTTCAGGGGAAATGTGATAATTCAGTGTGTATTGAGTTGGCGTGTGGAAAGCTTAACTTTTGTCGTGTTGGTAATGCTGTCAGCTGCAAGGCAGTAAATCACAAGAGTGAAGAAAAGAACCGTATCTTCCCTATTTTGGGAAGGTTTTTGTTAGTTGATATGCACGAGATAAAAATCTCTGCTACGCCTTGTTCATGTCGTTTCAGACTGGGGATAGTTTACAGTGCAAGCATCATTAGGTGTTGCTGCATAAAAGTAAAACCCATTTTGCAGTGTTCGTCGTAGAACTGCTTGCGGCATGTCTTTCGGTTCTTTTAGCTTGCTTTAACTGGCAAGAGCGTCATGTCCATACTTTGATTTTTCAAGGTTATCTGATTGTAATCTTTCGAGCAAACTTAAATTTGTTCTGCTCCGGAAAGAGCAGGTTGCTTTTAGTTTTGACAGGTTTTAACGTCACAGTGTTAACAAGCCCCGGTCCGATGCTATTGCTACTATTACATCTAAGCCAGTGCCGTATAAAGCGGCTGTTCGCGAATAATGGTTTAAATTAAACAAAGGTCGCGTCTCACGTGTTTGCGATGCGGCACCGATGATGAGAAACGCGTCGTTTCTGATAAAGCTGTGTCAGATTTTGTTTGTTGTGGATTCAAGAGAAGAAGTCAGTGAGAAGTGTGCGTTACTTTGGTTTTCAATCATTTGTCCAGGCTGGTCAATGACAATTCACCACCCAGGTGCTGCGTAAGTTCCAGGCCACATTGGTTTCTTACGTGCGTGGTGGTGACGCGGGGCTTTTGATATCG
>JGI24022J15233_10010502_pt1 | contig 10509 bp, 7 predicted proteins | sample Ectturendosymbi2_FD_15233 | JGI IMG/M metagenome (IMG submission 15233)
GCTTTCTAACGCTAAGCTGAAGATTAAAAATATCATTCGTGTAATCATTTAAATTAAATGATTTTGTTGCGCATGAGATCAGGAAATTACACCGCAGGTAAGTTTAATTTTTTCATTTTCAACTAAACTTTCGGAGAAGGAGCTAGTGACAGGCATATTACTACGTCGACGCTGTGATTTTCCTAAGCAAAGATTTTCTTCCATGCCGAAAGCAACGACTGAGAAAAGGTTTGAAGGTTGAAGAAAGGAACGTTTGACGTTTGATCAAGTGGGAGGTCGATTCAACGCGCATGCGCAGCACCAGTCAGGCAGTGCTTGGAACAACATGCCCGTCTTCGTGAGTTGAAATCAGTCAGGCGGATGAAAGCGACTTGAGGGGTAGTGTTACTTGCTCATATTGTTAAACTTACCCGATACAATGGCGCAGATGGTCATTAATTTTGTAACATGTCAACTGCAAGTATAGGCCCACGTACTTTTTACGCTAAACCTTTTGGAAAGCAACAGAAGGTTGGTAGGAGGTTTTGCATGAAAACTGTTAAACTAACCTAAGCTGCGGATGTCAGATTCGCGATCTCGGCAAATGTTTGTGTCCCAAAATATTTAGTGAAAAACTTTTCTTGTGCCAGTTGCGAATTAATACCAGAGTGAAACAACTTCGGCGGTTTCAGGCTCATTTCCAGAAACGATTTCAGAAACAAAACCACATAGACCTCGTAAGTCCAAGACTTCCAGGAAGTTTATTCACATTGAACAAACATCTCAGCGACGAAAGCTCAATGTATTTAATATGAGTTTGCCAAATAAGGATATACAGTGTTATTTTTTCTTGAAAAAAATGTTTTAAAATTTTTGTCTTTCCTTGAGTCATCATTATCTCAACATACTTCGCTACGCGCTGTGAATACGTGTCACAACCAACACAAAGAACCTAATGAAAATCGATTCTTCACAAAAAAAAACTTTTTGCGAGGTCCCGGTAACATGGTTAATGGCGCATCCGGCATTTCCAGATGAAGCAGTGAATCAGCGTTGTCATTTTTTCGAAGCACGTGAGTGAAAATTGCGTTCGGGTCCAATGCCACAGAGTATATGCAATACTTGCGAACGATAGAAGGATCTACAATTCGCACCTCTGGCTTGCAAGATAAAGCGACACCACCACCAGAGACAAAATCATGGCGACAAAAAACACTTCACGCACTTGGGGTGCAGAGTTAGGTCTACACATGATTGTACTAAGCGATATGTTCTGTGTATTGTCTCTCCACGGCTGCCTAAACCTGGTAGTAGAAGCAAACTAAGTTAGATTATTATTAGCTGCTATATAGAGAAATCATGAGACTTCAATTTCACAATAAACAGTTCTTTTTCAACTTTGTATTTGTGTCCTCTTGAATCACGATCTTTAGTGCTTTTGGATGGGGCATACTTGCAACATAAAAGCTATTCAAAATCAACTGTAATCAATCTCTAGCTTGCTAGAATCAGAATTCGTAACAGCAATGTTAACAAGCAAAATTTACGCACAACAAAAACAACGCTTGGCATGCAAAGTCTTACTTGTCATATTCTTCATTATCTGATTGGCATTTGTCATCCTTAAAATCACCCCAGTATTTCCCATGTTTACAAGTTGTGAGCATGATGATATCTTCACCATTATGGATGTGGTACAAAGCGTTTCGTGTGCCAGATCCTATCCCGTATGTATATCTGCAAAGAAAGCAGTTTCTATGAAAGATTTTCACCCCAGCAATTATAACCCCTATAAAACTAACACAAGGACAGTCAACCAACCTATTCTACCAGCTAAACAATACTTTGTGTTATTTTGATTTAGGGACTTTTCATATGCCGGGACAAGTATCACATTTAAAAGCTGAAAATTAAAAAATCAATAATATTTGCACCAGGGTTGATAGAAATCATAATTTTTTTTCAAATAAAAAAATCTGATTTTTTTTATTTTAATCAGATTTTTTTGATTTAATGTGTAGAGGGTGGCCACTTAATTTTAGAGTTTGCTTTAATATAACTTTTTGTTGGGCTTTGTTTCTTCTAGTACAGCAACTAGAATTCATCTGAATTTTCATTCAAACTTACTTTGCGCTTATACTTCACGCTTAAAGCAAATCAGTTCATAACACCAGTACCAGTGTATAAAACAAAATATTTATTGGAATGACAATACTCAAACCATCTGTTCATCAACTTTATTAAAACTATGGCATGTTAAGAAGCTTGTAGAAAAACGACAAGCTTGCCAGTCTTTTGGTGTGAAGTCTATTGTTAAAATTGATCTCTAGTTCACCTTCTGCAAAAGTAGAACTTACATGCATAAAATGGGAAAAACCTATAATATATATATGTGCTATTATGAATCTGACTCAAAAACATGTTCTAAAATTACTACTTCTACAGTCAACAACCTACATATTTACTGGATTTTAGATGTAACTTTACTTTGTTCCAGACTCATATCCTTAGGGGCATTCAGGGGCAGTGTCCCTAATTTTTTTATGCCCCCCAAATTTTGTTGTGCCCAGAAAAGTTCGTTTTAAACATATACCGTAATAAAAGCAAAAATCTTGCCCCCCTAACTGTTTATTTTGCCCTCAAAATCTGGCTACAGGCTTGCTTTATGCCAGCCTACACTGTTAACCTTGTGGCATTCCGACAGTTCTGACTTCTGAGTCTGCAAATGTTAGTGATTTCACTCCACATATCATTTAGCACTTAGTTGACATAGAATCTGTGACCTTCAGAGTTGCCATGATTGATATAATTTTAATTGCTTTTATACCTTGTGTGGTCATAAGAAGTCTATGCCTTCTTTAATAATTAATAAAACTGAAGAAGTCTCTGCTTTCTTTAAAAATAAGTGAAACTGATTAGAATACCAATTAAGTGTGTCATACAAATCACAGCAAGCTTCAAAACCGCATATGATTTTTTACTTGATTTTTATTATTTTTATCACTGATTTAAATGAAATGACTAATTTAAATGAAATGAGAAACCCTGACTAGAAATAGCTGAACTTTCATTCAAACTTTTTGCACTTAATGCAATATACCTTAATGCAATAAGTTCAAAATGTCAGTACAGGTGTATGAAATGAAATATTTATTGAAATGCCAATGCTGAGAACTGACAGTTTAGTAATTTCATTGACACTCATGGCATACATGCATAAAATGTTCAAAAGCTATAATGATGATATATATATATACCTGTTTCATGAATCAAAAATAGGTTCTAAAACTATGTTTACAATCAACAGCTTAAAATGCAATTTTCACATTATGCCAGTCTACACTTTCAAACTTGTGGCATTCTACCAGTTATGACTTCTGAATCTGCAAGGGTTAGTGATTTCAGTCCACATGTCTTCTTCGCAGTTAAATCATGTCTGTGAGCTCACAGTTGCTATGATTGATAAAACTTCAAGTGGTTTCAACTTGTGTTATCATAAGAAGTACTCTTTGCCTTCTACACTAATTCTGTATAGGCTATATGAAAACCTATTAGAATGCTAAATAAATGTGTCATAGACATCACATACAGGTCTGAAACGACATGATTTTTTTAAAATTTTATTGCTTGATTTAAATCAGTTTAAATCACTGATTTAAATCAATCAACCCTGATTTACACAAATTTCATCCATAAAGACTTTTCTCAACCAAGTACGTATCAAATATACTGTATATGTGCCAATTAATGTTGATGTCTTGCAGCAATATGCAGTATTGGAAATTTAATGCAAGCTTTTTTTGTGCAGGACATGGCATTAAAGTTTCAAAGAATGTTGCAAAATTGCTCTTGGACAGGTTTTAGGAAATAGCTATCAGTACTAAATTGCAAGTGAGGTTAACAAAATGTGGATCTGCATAATTGCAAATTGTCTCTCCTGATCTACACCGAACTCTTTCACAACTACCTGATGCACTGGGAAACAAGTAACAATGGGCTACTTACTTACACGCAACTTCAGATCAAAACAATATTTTTATGAAGTCTCCTGACGACTTCACATAATCTATTTGTTTTGTTTTATTATTCTACCCTGCACAAATACTCAGAGTGCCACTATGGCTAGACTAAATGCAGGATTTGAATGTGAAAATTTAAACAATCATATTTTCCAACTCAAAGGCTAACATTACATATACAGTACAACAATACTTGCAGCAAACTGAAAAATCTTTCTTGGGAAAAAAACAATGCTCCAAATAAGATGAAAACCCACCAAATCGTTCAATCAGCTTAGTTTCATTATACATGTTTCTGTACTCCTTTCAGAAAGTCATGACTGGTCTGTGAAACCTGTCTCCTCCAGCTTGCTTGCAATGGAAGCCACACAACTCATTTGTAGTGAATAGTGCATTGATGGCAAGTCAATGGCAGTGCCACACATGAACCGTTTCCTTGCACCTACCCATGTACACCAAGCACGAGGCTGGACAAGTTGGATGTACTGTTTTTCAAGTCTTCAGTGTGACCGAACCAGGAATCGAACCTAGCCTACCAGATTTGGTGGCCTGCACTCAACCAACTGTACCACTTAGCCTGTTAAGAAAATGGTTATTAACTTTCTTCAAGGTAGCCTCTACTAGAATGGAAGTTTCTTCCAACTGAATTGCAACATTGTAACTAGCTTTATGACTGCCTTAGTGTGAGCATGTTGGATACAAATATTTCGTAAAATGGTTGTGACTGATTGATCAAACTGCACTGTCTCAGCTGACATGTTCTCACCTTTGTTGGATGTAAGCAGTTGAAAGGGAAAGATCTGCAACCATGAACACAACTTGGCTGTCTACTCTTTACTCTGCAGCAATAATACTCAGTCCGCTGAATTATTCACCGAATCTATGTATTAACCAATGATGTTAACTTTTCTCAGCAGCCCCCAATTTTTCATTGAAGTAGTATGTTTGGTGAATTAGCAAACCTAAACACAGTATTGGTGAAACTTAACAAAAACCCTTATTTGCCGCCAAAATTAGAAGCTAATCAAAGAAAGATTGTTCCATCCAGACATATGATTTTTTACCTGACATGTTCACACCAACTTTAAATATGAAACAACAAGGACAAACTTGCCTGTGTGGGTGAATCAAAAATACAAAACTTAAAATGGCAGTTATAGTTCTGAAAACACTTGAAACATAGTTTCGAGCTACCATTCCATGCCCAATCTAAACACACTAATATTCTACATAAAATCAATTTATGTGCTTTTTGATGTGAATAAAAAATTACTTTTTCTGCAAAAAAGTCTTTGCATAGCAACCTACCGCTTTCCTTTGAATGAAAGCACATATTTTCTTCTTGGTGGAAAGTAATTAGATTTTAAAATTCCACTTGGTCCTTGCATGGTATAATGTGTTTTGCCAATTAAGGGCAGGGAAATATCAAAACCTGGACGATAGAAATTGTCACTGAAACTGGCTTTTGCCAGAATGGCATCACCAATATCGAATCCAACACTTTCTAAATAATCTGGCCAAGTTCCAGAAAATAATGTAAAAATAATATGGTTTTTTCCATTGTTCCAGTGTTTCAAGCTTGAAATTTTTTCTCCCATTTTGTGAATATAGTCTGTTGACCGGTAATCTCGGTCCAGTGTATCATACGCAGGTACAAACAAACAAGCTTTTTCTGGATTGGAAGTGTAGTAAACTGATGAGCGCAATGATGATAAAATACTTTTGAAATTCAGTGACTGCTTGTCACCTGTGTCTGGATATACATATATTTTGAAACCATTTTTCTGGCAACGCTTGAAATCAAAGCATGTGTCCATGCGACAGTTTTTGTGCTTATAAATATTCTCTCGAGTTGACTGCTTCTCTGTTGGGCTTTGGCTTGATTCATCTTCATCATAGTATTCTTGCTCACCAAATGACGACAATTTTTGTAATACATGTGGAGACAGAAGTGTGTTCTCATTCAGTATAGGAAATGTTTTTTCTGTAAACGATCTCTGACTTACACCAACATCTGTGGTTATGTCAAAACTCCACTTAATTCCATTATAGATGAAAGTCACCAGAAAAAATGAGGCTACTAGAAATCCATATCTTTTCTTTGCCTGCATCTATAATGACACATAGGAAAACACCTTCACGAGGTTTCATAAACCTTGTATTCAGTGGCAGGTTTAAAAATCAGAGATACAGCATGTTTCAACATTCAACATAAACTAAAGAAAACCTTGAAATAAAAGAAAAAACAAAAAATGCTACACATTTTTGGNTATTACATAATAGAAAAGCAATGTATCATATCAAATGCTAAACACCATCTTAGCATAACAGAAAGAAAGCTTAGAAAAACACAATATACTGCCTGANAAAGGAACTAAAAACTTTTGACTATGATTACCTGACAGTGGCACTCTGGATTAATGGTATAGACCCTGTGGATATGGACAGCACACAGCACTGATACATTCCCACGGGCATCCACAGGGATGGGGAAAACAGGCATTGCCCCTTCCTAGCAATTGGGATGAAGAACCAGCAATCAGCAGCTTAATTCCAATCGATTCAGTTCTTGCAATGACAGTTTATTTGCCATATTGCACACAACTCAAGTTCACTCTCTTGGTGTCATGCTGTGATGAGCTTGCAGTACACTCATGTCTGCTCTTCTGCCTGGTGAAGCAGGTTGCAAAACTTGTGAGCAGATTGTTCTACTATTGATCTTTATTTCATAACAATAGTTATCACAGCAAATCTTTGAAAGTTCACTTTAAGTTATGATAGTAAGCATTACAACTTCAAGGCTTATTGTGTAAATTATTGCATTTCTTGTGACTGTTGCCTTAAATGAGGCATTTTATTTATTGTGTGGAAAGGGTGAAGTATTTTATGAATATACATTTGCATTACATCATCAGCAGTCTGAAAAGGATAAGCAAAATGTCGACATTGCCCCCCTTGAAAATATTTCTACAGACACCCATGTACATGCATCAATTGTTATAGCTTTTCACTAGACATTTCACACACAAAGTAGATAATACCATATAAAAAAAATTTATAAGGTTGTTTTATGTTTTTGACATGTGGATGTTCATATTATAGGTGCTTTTGGATATGCATATGTTGAAAATGCTTTGGCAAAAGGGACATTTATTCCATAGGCAAACATTTTGCAATATGCTACATCTGTTTATAATACTATAGCATTCATGAAATATACTGCACATTAGATACCATGTGTTTGATTGTTAGCCGTTCTTTGACTTGAACATATGTTACCTAAACCTCTGAGATAGATTAGTACACTAGCATGTTTCATGTATTGGCAACCCTGGTAATGATGCTTACACCACTACAACTGACTTGTGTTCATCATTATCCTTCCTGTGATGGATATGCATGTGATGCTGAAGAGAATAGAATGCAAAATAAGAGTTTGGCTGAAAAAAACGTAGCAAAGGAAAGATGGAGCATGATCTCTATACATTTTTATAAGGCAGCAAAGGAAAGATGGAGCATCATCTTTATACATTTTTATAAGGCAAAGAAATGCAAAATGTAAGCTGCCCTTTATTATAAGCTGCCTGGAATGATGAAAGCGAAACTTCATAAGCCACAGCTTTATATAGTAAGCAAGATTCTATTTAAATAAGAGCTGATGATGCCTACATCGTAGGCGAAATATATACTCTGTAAGATCTTAAAGTGTCTGATTTTTTGCTGAGAAAGGATTTCTTTCCATAGACATTGTAGTAAGCAAGCTGTAAGATCATCAGACATAGGATGAAAATTGAATGCTTACATTTACGTATTCACACAAAAAGATGTATCAGCTGTGTAAGTTTTATAAAATATGGTCAATGCATTCACCTCCTATACAATGTGCACAGATAGTGCAAGTAAAATATTTAGCCTAAGGGAGTACTAGCATGCATTTCATAAGCGGGCAATCAACTCCGAAAAATCACTTGCCTGCAAACACAACCATAGTCTTGTATTCACACATTCTTTCATAGATTGACACTAACATAACAAAATACCTACTGGTAACAATGAAAATACTATAATGCATTAGTGATGCAGAAAACTGAGGATCTGGCACATGATCTCCACATTTGCTTTTCAGTTGGGTTGAAAATTAACAATGCCTACACCCACACATATCATTAGTCACAACATCATGATCAAATTATTTATGATGTCACTGCTAATGATATCATGAATTGCACTTTTTTCAAGTAACCTCCCTTTACTTCTTGTATTTCCTCTTCATGGTCTGTATTTCTGAAAACTTGTGTTTTTCCAATTTCATGTGTCATATATCATGTCATGGTTGGTACATGGCATCGTGCTTGTTTTCATAATTTGTTTGTCTTTTTTTCTATACTGCAATTGTTCGATTATTTATTATTATTACACTAGTACATGATCATTACAGTAACTTTGCAGCAAAGGTTTGTGATAAATTTTACAAGGCTCACCCAATTTTGCAATACTGCACAGTTCCAATTGAGTTTCAAATTTCAGTAACAACTCCAAGCCAGGTTCACAGCACACACACTGAGGCAATTGGATATGATCATGTATTACTGTACACTACAGCCAATTTTTCATGAATGATGAGCTAAAAAATTAGGCTGTAAAGTCAGTGTTAATGAGTTCTTTAAAGTTTCCTTCTGCCTTGAAACCCTCAATTGCTTCAAAAGTGCTTTTCAGTGGTGTAAATCTCAGCTTTGTTATAACATAGCCCACAAAAGAGGCTCTATGTATTTTTTGTGCCTTTCTTCAGACACTATCTTTTCTGTCACTGTTAGCTTTTTTTAGCCTTGGCACATTCGCTCCACTACTGGTTATAACTAGATAAGATTTGAATGATGAATTTTTTAACGTTGATGATTCTTTCAACAAAACAGGGTTGAATAATGAAGCAAGTCTGAAAACAGTGGCACATTTAGCCTGGAAAAGAGGGGTCTGTTGCGGAAGGGCAGCTTTTGATATCACTTTTCAGCAGAAAACTACACTTTCTTTTAAGACTAGAAATAGAGCAATTAATTTTGGGATGCTGCCACAGTTTTACATCGGTAAATTTCCACCGATATACAGTATATCGGCAATATTTGCTCATAAAAGCCGCTATGCCGGTTTTCTGCACGAAGTGTTCAGAAACACTTCGTGTTGCTGCTTGGTCTGTGATTAATTAGCACAAATTCTCTGCTGTTCCTTACAACGCGCAGCCTTCTGACCACATCAAGCTGTGAGCAATATTCAGACCACTTGGCAATCGCCACAATAAACCGGTCTATAATTAAATATTTGCTCTCATGTTTCGCGTGGTAAGCAGATGGCTGCCTGCAAACAAGGCGGTAGTTTTTGATAATCTTAGTGACCCAGGTTTGTGCAGAATTCCATGTTATATGCTTCTTCATCGCACTGAGTCTTGTCTTTCAACTGTGGTTTGAGTGTTGCAAAATATCGGCATCGGTTAATAGCAATGAAAAATAAAAGCATTGGTATCTGCCCAAAAAAGCTTTATCGATCGAGCTCTACCAGAAATCAAATCAAACTTGGTTAGTAGGGCAAGTAACCTAGCGTAACTAACTATTTTTTTGTCAAAACACACAAGGAAAAATTTCCAAATTATAATTGCTTTTGGTCACAACGCATTTATTACATCACAATCGATGTTTGTTCCTGCGAACATTGGTGCTGAAAAGATACTTATAGCTTGTTGAACATTCAGCAAATGTCAGCTATACAGCAATGAGAGCTGTTTATCCATATGTACATACACTACAAAATCGAAGCTGACAATCAGCACAACTGCATCTGTGGAGCGCTGTCTATCAAAGATGGTGGTATTATAAATATACTTGCAGAATCACTGCGGAGAAGAATAATTGAGTTGCAGTCGCTTTGATGATTTTATATCGTACTGTAAAAGTTACTTACTCAAAATCAATATCAGACTTTTTGCGTAGAAAACATCGTCAACTGCTCAATTCTAAAAACGCTATTTTCAAAACACAATGCTTGACTGATATTTTGTTCATAATGCAACCACACTTTCTGTGGCTAGCTGTCGCACCTTTCATTATGAGAAATTCCTTGTAAAAATATAGCTTCAGTTGAAACGAACCCGCATTACTTAGCGTGATGCTGAGGAGGCCTAAACTTATTTGATTTAGTGATAACCTAGTAGATGTAAACAGCAGATACAATTTAGGCCGAAACTGCAAAACAAAACCATCGCAATTGGACACTGTGTCCTCTCGCCATGAAGCGAAATATTACAAAACAGTTCTGCATGTGTGTGGCAGTGTACAAGCTTCTGACAGCTTTGCTTGCATTGGAGTTGGCACTGCCAGAGATATAAATTCCGAAACACATGTGTTCGATGCACTAAAAATGTAGGTTGTTGCCTGTTCCAAACCACCCGCATGAGAGACCTGCAGTGGCAGCGTTTGATATTTTATCAGCTTTAATGCTGAGTACCTGCGGTACGAAGGGGCCT
>JGI24022J15233_10010503_pt1 | contig 10506 bp, 8 predicted proteins | sample Ectturendosymbi2_FD_15233 | JGI IMG/M metagenome (IMG submission 15233)
TGGAATGGTTTGCGCCGGCCCTATTTTAATGTCCGCCTGCAACGGTTGGTTAGTTTCCAACTCCGGATTTCTTCAACAACATACGAATAGGCTAGTTCAGCGGTCACCAACCTTTTTGAAACAGCGAGCTACTTCTTGTGTACCGATTAATGCGAAGGGCTACTAGTTTGATACACACAGCTGGGTGAAGATCCGGATTAACCGAAGATGGTTGTTTCAAGCCTGACGTCGTCTAAGTACTGAGATATCGGTGAATATAACCTGAACTAAACACATGTGCGACCCAACAGCCGACTTTCGCAGAAGCAAAACAAATTTATTGATGTATATAAAATAGTATATCAGACTAGTCACCGCCATATCCATGTAGTTGTGAACAACCTNAAGTTCANAATTTTAGATTCGTTNGCTGCGAAACAATCTGGGGTTTTGGACTGACGNAGAGATTTCTGCCACTGGTGCATTATAAGCAGTATACTCAGGGATAATGCTGTGCACACACATACTCAACACTCATCATGATCAATAGACTGAAACCGTGGTGCAGTGGCGTGACTTCTGATGATCAACGTGATATGCTATTGTTATGCCGGTGCGTGACGCATTAATCGTCTCGACGACTAGCTGAATGTTGCGCGCAGTTGTGGCTGTTGCTATCATAATTCAAAATGTTCGTTGGTGATCGTGAGCACACTTGTGTTTCGTCTGAAAGCTGCTGAATCTTACCCAGAGACCAGTCAGTGCACTTAAGAATACAATAGCGTGGAGTTGCATGAAAATCTGGATTACAAGATGTGAAAAGAGAAGATTTCATCCGGATTTGTCGAAGATCAGGATTAAAAAATCCGGAAAAAATCAAGATATTTATAAAGAAAAACGTAAGACATCATTCCCACCACCAGTTTTATCCGGTTTTGGCGAGGATTGGGATTAACCGAGGTTTACAGTATTGTTCTACACACCTATAGTATCGAACGCTGAGCTCATCATGTTAATCAAATTAATAAACGTTCCGTCTACAACCCTACGGGAAAACCTTTACTAAAATCTGAACAGGAGTTTATACACAACCTAAGTCACTGCAATGCTATTTAATTTCTTACGCGAGTTCACACCACAGCATCAATAAATCACACAAAGGTGATCTGAGCTACAATTACGTGAACTCTATCAATAGCAGATCCGATTGTTCGATTCAGTTGTCACAATAAAAAAGGTCTAATTGAATGCACATTTAACTAAGCATGAATCAAGGTGCAGTCCTTAGCTTCTTTACCCAACTCAACAAACAGACGTTAAACACAAAAATACTTTGTCAATGTTTAGCGGTTGTTGATTACCTGACTTGCTATTTACTAGGCCAAAGTGGTTGGTATTAATGTGTAAGTCAGCAAAATTAAAGAGTTTTTGTGAATTTATTAAATTATCTTAATTTTATATGCCAGCTGATGATGACGGAATGCTGCCATTTCTGTTCAACGGATTCCAGATCTTAACAGTTGTACCGTCGCTGTCTAACCCATTTTTTGATTGGTTAGTTAGAGGTATTTGTAAGCCTCACCCTTTCTTATAGACTGCCACACTTTCTGTACGCGTTTACATTCTTTTCATGCGCATAAGAGAGAGACAAATTCTTTAGTGTGTCTTTCTTAGAGCTGGGTTGACTGCAAGCCTTTACGAGCATGTTAACCAGCGACAGACCTGTGGTTGAAAAAAGGCGTTAGCTTTGTGAAATCGTGGCTAGCTCCAGATACAAACGGTTGCTTTCTGAATACACCACCCTTTAAGTTCCTACAACCGTTGGCTTGAACGTCGTATCTAGATTGAGACCGATGGTTGCAGCATGCTGTAGTAACTATACCGATCAGGAATGCCCATAGAAATTCGATTAAAATTGACAAAAATACTATTTGAAGATAACTAATGGGCGAGTAGCTTCATATTCGTGGTACCTTTATAGCTTTGTAAGTTTGTGATTAGCATCGTAAGCGTCCTTTGAATTATTTTTGTGAAGACACATAGCAACGCACAAACGTTGTAATAACACAAACAATTGTGACAACAATATTGATCTTAGCGTGGCGCAAAGTTTTACATGAAGTCTAACAAGGTTTAAGTGGTCTAATTATTTTGCTCCGTAAATTTGCACAAAAATGCCACAGAACTTCAGGCCATCAACTGCAAAACTTTAAGCAAAAATACTGCATTATGTTCTAGCTACGCTCGATATGATAAACAAGGGCTCATAGGTACAAACGACCTCCCCGTGCTCAGCAAGTCCTTTTGATTTCGAACATGTTTCGCGCCTAAATGTTTATTAAAAATCTGCAAATTGTCCTAAATGTAGGGTTCCAGGGAGGGCTGGTTACCATAATCGAGTGAGCGAAAAAATAAAATTGAGGTAAAAACGCCGTTATTGACAGAAATACATCTTTAAATCAATTAAAGACACAAATGATAAAACATCTCGTGTAAGCTAAACTTTGCCTAGGAATACGGTGTCTAGTTAAAAAGTAGAAAACGCTTTTAAATCAAGCTGTTGCTCAGTTGTTCGTAAAAGGCGATAACCAAGCAAGCCCATAGGTTTTTCGCATTGGTTCTGCACTGCCCGCACCTCCTCTCTGCTCAACAACTTCCTCCAGGCAGACGCGACGTGTGCGGCGTTTCTTCTTGTACCTTGCCCATCTATGCTGGAAAGCATTACGTTGTTTTGTGAGGATGTCGCATTGAGAAGCCACGCTTTTACCGACGGGTTCATGTTGATGCCCACGAAATCGTAAACTTTTTGCGTCGTCTCCACAGGCCTGGTGGCGAAGTCTTCGTGACGAATGCGCATGTACTTTCCTGCTAAACTGTAGCTGTTCGCTTCGGAGAAAACGACGTTGTTTGTCATTCGGTCGCAGACGTGTCTGGCGATTCTACTGCGCAGAAAAATTTCTAACACTTCTAAAAGTTGCCACCTTAAGAAAAAAGTTAAGGTTGTAAGCGGACGAAGGAAAAGAACAATTCAATTCTTTATTCGGACGCATGCGGTGAACATTAAAATTCTGGTTCTCAAAACATTTTTTGGATTACAGATATACTAGTGACCTGCCTAATATTTTAAAAAACACTAACATGAAGTCTATTTGCAATCATTTGCGTATGCTTTGGTTTGTTACAAGTGCCTTATTTCTTGCAGATTCCATGATATTATTCAAAGAAAACTTATAAATCAGCCTTCATGATTGAAAAATTATTGTCTGTCGAACCAATGGCGTAACTAGAGGTTTAAGCCAGGGGAAACACTTAGCTGAAAGGGGCCCATTAGCCACTGCAGTGGGGCCACTAGTCAAAACTCAGAAAAAACTTGAGAAATGATGGTGAATCCGCATGTGGATGGCTACATTAAACCCTAAATCACCGAAAAATACTCCGAAAAACGCAAAAAACAACAACCTACTGCAAACCAAAAGAAAACTAAAACCGAATTTTAAGCTAGGTAGGGGCCAGGTTTTTACATTTAGCTTGCTAGGGATGTGATTCGCCTCGCTGCCCCTCCGTCAGTTACGCTCCTGTGTCTGACAAGGCTTCATGGAGTGTACAGTACAGAAGACAAAATAACCAGAAGAGTCAAGCGAAATCTTGCAATTGCAGTCTGAAGGAAAGAATTAGATATGTCATTTTTTGTAACTGGTTTTAAGGACTGCCACTCTCATAAAAACAATCTTAAGCGCACGTGCTTTGCTAAAATTGACCGCCAAGCAGTGCAATAATCTACTGTACCTTATGCAATCCCAATCCTGCAACCAGTACTGCAAGTGGCCATTTTTAGATTTCTCCTGGTGAAAATTTCTACACATTGCTTTAGCTATGCTGAGACTCATCCTAAGCTAACGTAACAATACTGTAAGAGCATATAAAATTGCTACTATTTTGAATATGTGATAAGGGCTTATATGGAGCATAGCAGCTCGGTTTTCATATTGCTTTGGCAATATTTTCTCAAGCAAACCAAGCAGGTCATCGAGGTTAGGAAATTGATTTCCATTATTCACTATTAGTAGTCAAGAAAAGACCACCAAAGCTTGATGTTGTAAAAGATTTTTGTTAATGCCATTGCAAATTTCTTCCGTTTTAAAGATGCGTGTGGTCGGTTCTGTGTACCTTTGCCTTCATAGAAGAAACTTAACCGATAAAGCAGCCGAAAGAAGCATTGCAGGTCACATTGTGCAGTTTATTGTTAGTTCTGCTACTTTTGCGAGTGAAATTTAGCACAAAGCTCAGGTGAATTGGAGGGACTTCTATATCAACAACGTCATCATAAAGTTTCATGCAGCCTATACTTAGGCATACCATACGTCCCGTTTTATCCGGGACAGTCCCGCTTTAAAGGCTTTGTCCCGGCGTCCCGGTCAGTCTACCAAAAAGTCCCGGTTAGGCATTCAGTCAGCCATCATGAATAACACGTGGTGTGATAACAGAAGTAGAATGCTGGAGCAGAATGTGAAAACCCTTATCACCTGTAAAATTGCCACTGACTTTTCCTGCTGTGATTTTTACGAGAAAATAAAATCGAACAAAGACTTCTTGAAGAAAATATTGTATACAGAAAAGTATGATTGGGCGAATGTGTTAATTTATAAATGCTTCAACATTATTTTGTTTCTTAATAAAATGTATTACTTTAGTGTTTCTTAGTGTCTTCACTATAGGAATCCAAAACAGCTACATACTGCAAGTGAGATATGAACTACATTTATCTGGTAAGGCTCGTTGTTTTTAAGAGTCCCGGTTTCACTCACAAAAATATGGTATGCCTACCTATACTACATGTATTTCTGTCTTTGTTTCTTGTGTGTATTACTGCGGGCGTTTTCCATCAATTGGGCCTGTAATCTTTGGTGGAATAGAACGAGTTTCTGGGTTGACTTAATCCATGCAGCCTAGCGGGCTTGCAGCACTGGTTATAAGTACATTTTAACGCAACTATTTCCTATGCATTTTACGGTAAAAATGCAAAAGCCCACGACCAAGTTTTTAAATGTTTTGCTGTAAAATTTTTAATCTAGTAGTTAGCTGATTTTCTAGCAAGATTTCATAAACCGTTCAGCAGGTTTAGCAGCTAACAAATTCCTGGCCAAATATTTATTCCACCAATTTTACACCTTCTTCATCAAAAATTTTTTTTCCTTCTCTCTGACGCTTTATATTCATATTGGGCAACACAAAGAACACCAGGCACAACTAGCTGCATTTAAATGATTTGAATGTATAAATATACCATTGCCATTGCACCATTACCATTGAACTTTTGTTATATGACGCAGTGGAGCTGCTTCAAGAAGATAATTGCGTCATAATAACAAGCAGCTGGATGGCTTGGTGAAGCCTGAATGATTTGCTTCTGTGCTTATTGAGCGCATTGGGTTTAAANGACATGTAATACATTGGCAGAATATATTTTTATCCCACGAGACATGATTTTTCCAGGTGGTTCACTTNCGGCAGGAAGTCGTAGGCCTAACGTCTGGTCCATTGATGATGAGTGCAAGACCAAAAATTGATACATAGCTTTACAAGCAGTTTTTTAGCAGAATTTCACTATTTTAGCAGGATTTAGCCGAAAATTTGTGACATGGATTTTAGCAGGATCTAGGAGTTTTTCGTGACACGGTTTAACAGGGTGAGGTGACAACCATCTGGCAACGGTGGTCTGCACCTTTGTGTGTTGACTGTATCGCGGCAAACCCCAAGTTGACAGACTTGCGCAAAGATCTGAGAGATTTGCTCTTTATTTCAACCTTAAATTATTGAGGAATCAGATTTGCTAATCTTCGTCTAAACACGCAAAACGGAAAGACATACGCGACAGCAACCGAACGAAAAACGTGGTATGTATAGAAGCGGAGGAGAGTCGAAAGGTTTCGCTGAGAACAAACAATTTTTATAAGTAAAACAAACGATGCGCTCGCGTACCATGTATAACAGTTGAGGAACAAGGAACTCACCTCGCAGCATTTACCCCTTTAAGGTTGTGGAAAGTCATTCGGGATTTTACAGTGGCACGAGGATCGCGAACTAAATGGACGACCTTTAAATCAACTTTCGGGTTTTTCACAAAAGGCATCAGCCATTCCACCTTGCACAGGTATATAACTTTCAGTGCCACAAGCATGCTATGGCGGCAGTGCTTCGTCAAAGCTTTCAAGTCGATGGGCTCTGGGCAGGCTTGTTTCTTGCACAAATCAGCGTCGCGATCCAGGAAAAGGCTCATCTTTTCCCAAGCAGTGAAGCAAATTTTATGTTCTTTGCACCTGCAACAGAGTATTAGAAACAGCAGTTTCAGGTGTGATACTTAAGTGAAGTTCAAGGCAATGGAATCATGGAATCCAAGAGTGTATCGGTAACTTTAGGTGAACTTGTTTACAGTTGAAAGTGTTCGGGCATGAGGGACACAATATCGTTTGTTCCCCCAATAATTTTATGATAAAAACTAATGTAGTTATACAAATTTCATGGTTACATTGCTGTTGGAAACCCTCAGCATAAAGCCAGGGAATGAATAAGAAAAATGGGCATTATCATGGGATTATCTATAAACACAGTCAGGGGCGTACGCAAATGGGGTTGGGGTTAACCCCACTTTGAACTTGATATTTTACAAAAACATCAGTACCTGTGCAAAGGGGATTAGTTGTTTTCGCATAATTTTTGCTTGTTAATTTGTCGACTTCATGCAAATACCAGGGAATGAATTTGCATGCAAATTTTGAGGAAGATGGTAAATGGGCCAAAAAGTAATAATTAGGTTTTGGTGAGAATCTGGTTATCGTCTGCGTCCAGAAACCATCTCACCACTTTTTGCAGACCTTTTGTCCACTGCGCATGTAGATTGTGTTCCGCGATAGTTCACTTTATCTGAAACAATTGTCTTTATTTTGTCTGCTATAGCTGATCAGCGCATGCGCTGACCGCATTGGCTACATTGCCAATTTCTGTAGCATGACAGAACTGTTGCACGAGCTCAAAAACACCAGTTGTTAACATAGAAGCATTCAGGCATTGGATAATGTTTCAGAAGGGAAAAAGGAAACCTAACAGTTTGCTGGACTTCTCTACACTACATAACAAAAAAATCGGAAGTTTTCTTGCGTACTTTGTGCGCATTCTCAATTATTGTGTAGTTTAGCAAGATTTGTGTGCTCCAGCCAATCCAGCCGCACACTTTCTATGCTCGACTGCTCGTATTCGACAAGACATTACCGTAGCCTCATTTTGCAGTTGTAAATTGCTCTGAGGCAGTGATGAGTGTGTTCTACTCCCCTGTTTTAATGCGCAGCCTGATATTTTTTCGATTATGAACTGCTGTGTCGCAGCGTTGAGTGTATTTTCCTCCGGTATCCTAACTTGGAGCGCTGATAGTTTATATTCAGTGCAATGTCACATAAAATAAGCGGAGTGCTTGTAGAAGAATATGCATATAAATTATGTTAACAAGCTCCGCCAAAACGTTAGATTAAAAACATGAATATAACGTCAAATTGTGATCTCACAAACAACGCAGACCAAATACAAATGACTACCATATGCCACTAAATGAACCCACCCATGAAAATTTTCTGCGTATGCCACTGGACACAATGTACAGATTTACTATGTAAACTGAATAACTGATTCGAATTCCTGCGCTGGTCTGTAGCCTGCAATAAACAGAACACGGTTGCCACTGCTACTGTTTAGCAAAAGATCTTGTGTTTTTTTGTTTGATTTATGTGGTTTGGTGGTTCTAATGAAAATCTTGTGGTTTTTAGTAACAGTGCATTTTATTTCTGAACTCACCAAATTTGAATCAATTATCACAATTTTTTAGCGTAACTCTTATCTATTTAGACCCAGCTCTCAGAAGCAGTGTGTCTTCATATGCAGTGCTATATATAGTACTATTGCACGGTACCAGTTGCTATTCCACCACTACGGGCGTCACTTGGGGCATGGTCCTCAAAATATATCATTTCCATAATTTGTCTCCCATTTTGCCAATTTTACAAAAGGCCGTACTACGGTCGAGTGAACATGGTGACGTCATCGAAAGGCAAAAAATAACGGTTTGTTCCCGCAAAGTTTTCTAACAAACTCGGTCCCTGATTACGGGTAAATATTCTTAGGCGGAAATTTAATGGATAAAATTTACATGGACAAACGTTTGAGTGCTTTATCTTAAAACTACTTCCAACGCCTTGAGAGCAGGTAGTAAGTGAGCTTTGGCGGTATGTATAGCGCTGTTATTGACGCAAGTTGTTTGTTGTTAAAACAACCAATCAACCATTCTTGTCCATAGTGGCTTTGCCTTAAGGTAGTGGTTATGGTTGAGAGGAAGATCAGAAACAAACCGTTCGTTTGATTAACAATGCTGTGTTATGTCTATACAACTCTGCTGATATTTTCTAAGCCAGGGTCACCAAAGATTTTTGTCAGAGCGCGACATAAGCTATAACACAACAGTTCGAGGGCCTGACATTTTACCTAATGTGATTGTTTCGGGATATGTTAGATTCTACCAAATCAATACATTTTTCGTAAATATATTATTTTTTCAATATTGACAAAATGTCTTCCCGGGCCAGATGAAATGGCTTCGCGGGCCGTAGTTTGGAGACCCTGTCTTAAGCAGTACGAAATTGCTTCCGACCAGTTTTCGTCAAAAAATAAAGAAATTAGTTTGATATTTAAATATATCATAGTCAACAGCAGCTAATTGAAATACCTACATTTTGGCTTGATGCCTAAGCTATTGTTCCGCGTGAACTGAATCCGAAGTCCTTAGCCTGCGTTTTCATTTTCAAGATTTTGGTCCAGCTTTTTAGAGCTTAACAGTTTTCAGGGACTTGAAAATCTACACTAGTATGAACTGACACTTTGCAAGAGGTTGTATTGAAATTGCGGTCAACTTCGGCTGAGTTTTTGCAAAAACTAATGAATGAAGTTGTACCAATCCAGGGGTGGAAGATTTTTTCAGTATGGACCACATTGTTCTGTTAGTATCCAGCAAAGGGCCAGCTTCTACAAACTATACTTTTTTTCTATAACACAAAATATTAACAACGTCAAGTATACATTCCATTATAAATTCACCATCTGAAAATGGCTTTTTATGCATAGTGATGTCGTATGATACATCAAAACTGACCTCTGTTGCAGCCTGTCTTGCTGAAGACTGCTTTACCAAAAATATTCTGCTATAGCAGAATGTATTCAACTTTTTAATCATACCAGTACCTCTTGCGAAAGTTAAGATGCTTAGCATGGTGATGTCTTTAAATTATATCATTTGAAAATTGCTACCCTCTATTGACACATTAAACATACTGGTTTTTGAGAAACAGATGTAAACATATACTTCCATGATCATTCGTCCATATTCGGCACTCATGTTCAATTTTACCTTTTTTACCTCTACTCATGTGTGCGCTTAGCTGTAGCTGTAATAAGTAAAAATGCAATAATTGTGAGTATTTTTAAGGATAGAATTATTAGATCTAAAGGTTAGAGCTGTTAGACCTGCAACCGCTGGGTTTACTGTAGATTCTAGATCTATATTTACGTGCTAAAATCACTATGCACTCGTCTATCATACTTCATGTTTTTCGAGTAGGCGCGGCTTGTGAGTGATACTCGATCCGCACAAAAAATACAAAAAGTGTTCATTGCGTGTACATGGACCGCAAAAAATGTTCAGCGGGTAGTAGTTTGCGCACCAACCATTCATAGAATGTGATATTATGTTATATTCGCGAGTTTATGCCTGAGCTAACTACAGTAGCTATCCAGTACGAAAAAATATCGCTTTGTAAGAAGAATCATTGCAAATCGTACCCAGCAATGTCGGGTCGTTTACTGATGTTAAAAGCTTTGTCGTACAACCGGTCAAGACCATCAAAATCGCATGTAGCAAACGTCGTTTACTGATGTTAAAAGCTTTGTCGTACAACCGGTCAAGACCATCAAAATCGCATGTAGCAAACTTGCGTAGAACTTCCAGGCGGTCGTTTGACACGTGGTTGCAAGATCCCATTCCAAACGGATACAGCGGCTCGTAGAAGTAACTGACATCACTTCTGCGATTGAACATCTCGCCAACAACGCTGGATCCGGAACGCATTTGCGACAAAACAATAACAACTTGTGGCTTCCTGAGCTGTTCACCGCGAAATCGCTGCAGGACTGTTTCTGGCTGCTGCGAAATTTCGCCATGCTCTCCAATGCGTTTGTAGGCGAAAATTAGGAACAAGAAAAAGAAAGCAACAAACACCAGTAACAAAACTGTTACATTTCGCCTGTAAAAGCTTGCTCGCATTCTAACTCACCCATTTGAATCAAGAATTTCTCGGTCTGGCTCTGTGAAAACAAATTAATGTTGACTCAGTAGCTCGAACTAAACGGAGGAACTTTTGTGTATTCAACTGTTGCTAGTTTCAAACCAGATTTTTTACTGTAGACCATCAACTTGTTCTATTGATGTATTTT
>JGI24022J15233_10010507_pt1 | contig 10505 bp, 5 predicted proteins | sample Ectturendosymbi2_FD_15233 | JGI IMG/M metagenome (IMG submission 15233)
CGGATCCTTGGTGTCCATGCGGTTCTGGAAAAGTTCAAACCGCGGAACATATCATAAGTGGACTTGTGACTCTTGCTGGATGCCTGGAGCGAATGCAGATCTTGCTTCACCCCTACCGGCTCTGTGCGCTTGGTTAGAAGAATATGATCTTGCAGTTTAATCATACGCACGACGACGACGGCTCTTGATGACCGCTGCATGTATACCAATATCCCAAGTATGAAAAACTGGTTTCTAAATACGACTTGCGCACTTAGTATCAACTGCAAATTGTCACAGGCATTCAAAGTGTTTGTTTGTCCGTAAACTGATTTTTCTTATTAGGTTTCTTTGTTTTGACAAATCATCCGGTTGCAGGGCCCATGAGAGGGGAGCCCAGCAGGTACACTGTTCCGGGACCCGGCAGCGACGGAGGGACCCGAGACTAAAGGAACATTGGGATGTCTATTACTAGCAAATTCGGAATTATGTAGCGAAATTAATCCCTGGGATAGACTTGTTTGGCCTGAAGGATTTGGCAAGCTAGTGTGATGTATTTCAATGTGAATTGCTTGGCAGTGCATTTTCCTGATATTATGCATTGATAATTATTAGCAGTAATTATTTTTGTAGAACTTGAATGTTTGCCTACTTTGTTAAATTTAAGACACTCACGATCACTGTCCCAGTCTGTCCATTGAACTGAATTATCCTTTACGTCTTTCATTTTCAAACAAAACTTTAATAAAAACTCTCTCCAATAAACCAAAAGTTTCACACTAAGGCATAGTTCATATGAGATTTGAATGGAAACATGCCAGTTCACAATAAAATCTAATCTGAAACTGCAGCCCTCGAATTAACAAGCAACTGCAGTGCAAGACGCATGTGTTTATAGCGGAGCGCTGTGCATTTTGCTGATTGTTAAACTGATTTTTTTCGAAATGTTTGCATTAGCTTGAGAATATTCTTGACAATTCCAGCTACAGTAGCGTCTACTGAAAGATCTTTCAGCAAGCTTAATCTTGTAAAAATTATTTGCGGTTTTTAATGTCACAAACTCGACTTACTGACCTAGCAAGATTAAGCATTGAGTCTAGCATTGCTAGAAAAGTTGATTTTGATAGTGTTGTTAGAAATTTTGTGAAACAGAAAGATAGAAAAGCGCTTATATAATAGTTAAATGATTTTTTGTTTAATTTCTTTCTTGATAAGATTGTACTATGAACATTTAAAAGTCATGTTTAACAAATGGTAATATTGTCATATTACTTGAATACCGGTATGTTTTGACAGAATGTTTCAATGGTCAATAAACAAGCACTCCTTGTTGAAGTTTGATGCACATTAATTAGCCTCAATTTTTATTTATTTCAAAATAATTTTGCAAGTCTTAGGCGCCCCAAATGGGTTTTGTTCCGCCTAAAAAGATTTCTCTTGGATGCCCTGTCTGGTTGTGTTGTTGAAGTACAAGGGCTAAAAACTTTTCTTGTTAAATTTTAAAGTTTCCACCACAGAGAAATGGTGGGATACACGTTAGGTTTGTTTCTGTTCTGTACATCCATTCCTTCACAAGTTTAATTGTTTGTTCACCTATTACTTAAACGTTGGCTAGTGGCAAACAAAATAAGTAACTTTCGAACCACTAATCCAATTGACACTGTTTATTGACGTTCTTATTAGTATTAGGAGGTTCACAATTTTACATAATAAATTAGAGCTATTTTTGATGTTTTTAATATGCTTTTCAATCCACAATATATTTTTGGCTAAAATCATAAATCTTGAGTATTCCAAGAAACCAAGGTGATTTTCATTGCACATCATAATTTTAAAGCGTATTTTCCAGCATTTGTTAAAATATCAGAGATAACAATGCTTGTTGTTTGTCGTTTTCAACAAATGTTCTTGACTATGGGCAAAGCACTCAGATACATTTTACAAAATGTAAAATAAAACGATGTGTTCCAACCGCTGTTCAACAAGAAATCTATTTCCAATTGAAACGTCATTTACACAATTATGTTTCCTTTGGTTAAAGCGTTGAATATTTTCGTAAATCGAAATGAAGACATCAATCGTAAATTCATCGAAACGTATTACCAACATTTGAAAAACAAAAAAGCAACATCCACACAATTATAATTATGGTACTGACAAACAGAGCCGGCCCGAGCAGGTGCGGGGCCCCTCTGAGCAGTGGTTTTTATGACGTCATCGTGTTTAGTCAACCGTGCTATACGACCATGGTAGAGCGCAGATACAACGTTTCAGCACGAGAACTGAGCACGTTTGCTAACGTTCGATAATAATAGAGGAAATTCATCGCTAGTTCCAACGAGAGCGTTGTTTGTTAACAATGAGATTTTTAAACCGTTTCTACTGAGTTCTACAGCGCAAGGGGTATCGGGAAAAAATGAACAATCTACCTAAACGCAATGGAGCGGGGTCCAATGCAGCTGCATCGGCTTAAGGCCGGCCCTGCTGACAAGCATTGTTAACGTAAACAAGAAGATATGCAATCACGATCCAGTATCTTCCAGGTACGCAGACCTTCTAAATTTGTAAAAGATAATATATCGCGCAGTAAATGAAGAACAAAACTTTAAAGACTTTCGCTTCAGGTGCGTTATTTCATGGCAGATAAAAATAAGACACTGCAGTTCAATGAAAGCGTTGACTTACACAATACGTTTGAGTGACAAGCTTCTGTCTCTGCAAAGTGACTGGCACGCAATGCGTATCTAATAACTTAATGAAAGCAAGTTCAAATGCTTGCAAACAGCACGAATGGGTGTCATTTCCGCTATGTGGTTAACTTCAAGATCTATCCAGTCAACCAACAAAATCTGCTGCTTACACTCCAGGAATTTCTAAATACACTAAAAATAGAGGGTTATTTGACAACAGCGATTTTCAATAACATACATACATAATCATATGTTAACGACCTGATGTACACACCAAAAACAAGCTATTTGAAAAATATTCTTTTTAACATGAACAGAACCTGCAGCGACATCCCAATTTTATGGCCCCAAGAGGCACTAGAAGCAATGTGAAGTTTAAGGAGTCGGAGCTAGAATTCCACCAATACAGTAGATCGATGAAGACGTGCGAACTGAAGAAATCTCATCCCAGTTGTTTGCAGTTGCTTCACCACCAGATGGATTCCTTATAATGTAAGTGCTTGTTCCCAGACCCCCTGCCGCTCTTAGGAAACAACCAGGGGAAGAAAGCGTGAACGTCACGAACAGATCTCCAGTGACTGTCCTGAATGAATTGAAAACAAAAGATGTGCGAAGCTAATGTTATAGAATGTTCTTGTTTTTCAGCCAAAAGGTTCGGTGAAAATTCCTGCGCAATATATTGAAAAATACCTTCACCACTCCAATTTTGACAATAGTTCTTTTGACATTAAAATCTATCACTGAGATTAAGAAATGTGTTTGAAATTGAACGAAAAACTATTAGTACTTCGCAGACATTTCGGTGCTTGCCCGTGAAGCGTGCGTAACCGTCGTAGTGCGGCGCGAGTTTTTACTTCGATTTGAATTGCCAGCGAGAAAAGAGAGTAAAGTGATATCAACTCAGCTATTTCCTCACTTGATTTCGTGCGACGATGGAGGCCACTAATTTCACATTACTCCTGAGTTTTGCAGTGCTTTAGATTTGGAATGACTGCCTATGTAACACTTCCAAGGTAAGAGCGTGCAGAACGGGGGTTGAACGGGGTGGCATTCGCTAGCAGAGTAAAATCTGTCTGAAATGGAGAATCAGGGCAGAGCTGTTCTTTGCAGGACAAACTAAGAAGAAATCAGGGAAGAGTACTGACAGCTGATAAGTAAAAGATTTAAATTTTGAAAGAATAGAAAAGATCAGGAGATAGAAAGTAAAGTATTGTCGTTTATTGAGTTTTCTACTTACGCAAAAATTGATGGCCTTTTTTATTTTTAAGGCAAATTACGGAGGTTTAGGCACATTTCAAGACAAAAATGTACACATTTCGTTTGACCTTTGAGGAAAAGCATAAACTACGGTATACGCATCGAACATTGGAGCAAAAACACTTTTTCATGGTAGGCAGTTTACGTCCCCTTCCTGTAAAACGCTCATAAACGCCTCACTTTCACTCTCGTTTCTCACATATCTCAGTTAGCATGGGAAATTTCATGAAAAATCTATTAATTACGATCCCAGATTGTTTTATGAGAAATTCGAAGCGGTGATGAGGTTTAGTTAGACATTGTAGGCTTTTGCTAGTGAGACTTTTTAAGAATACTTTTAGACGCAAACTTTTGTAAGAAATGCTATCGTATACAGCAAAATATTTGCACTTGACGAAGTTCCGAAACAGTTTTCTGACGCGGGATATGCAGTGGCGTAACTAGCGGTTTGAGCCAGGGAGGCAAAGCTTAGCTGAAAGGGGCCCGCTGGTCACAGTAGGGAGACCGACTAACCAAAACTCAGAAAAAGTTAAGAAATGATAGTGAATCTCTGGATGTCCCATACTAGATAAAAAAGGAAAACACCCCGAAATACGCAAAAAAAACAACAAATTAAAGAATACTAAATATCAAAATGTCAACTAAAGGGGGCCCAGTTTTTACAGTTAGCTTGCCAGGGGAGGGCGGCTCGCCCCCTTGCCCCCCGTCAGTTACGCCACAGGGGATATGACCACATAATAATCAGTTACGCATCTTTTCAGCGTCAATGGATTGTCGGACGAGCAGCAAGATGCTCTGCAGTCCAACTACCAAACCGCACAGTTTGTATGTTACAGAATCATCACTGAAGTTTTCTGAAAAACAGTCTTACTTCCATAAATGGAATGTGCATTTACCAAAAGTTGTTTTATCTGAAGCGAGCCGAAGCTTGAGATGTGCTTTTCATCGCTGCATGTGAAGTCGATGCCTTTGTTCAAGGAGTGATACAGCTAGCGTGTAAGTGCAGCGGATCGAAATAGCACTTCCTCTCCACTGAAAGGCGGACTCTAACCACTGAGCTACCAAGCCCTGCATTGCTTGCGGTACTATGCGCAATTCATCAACAAAGTTTATTGGTTCTAGGACTGCAGGCACACGGACAACCACCACCTAGACCTAGGGCAACAGCCACTTACGATAATCGCCACGCAGGCAACTGCCACCTGAGACATATTGAATTCTCTACTACGTTTATTGCCATTAAACCCCTTAAGGCCGCGAAGTCACAATAATGGCTCGGATTTTGTCCAAGCATAACTTTCCAACTGCTAGAGAGCTTTTCAAACCCCAAGCACAAAGTCTCCCAGGTTCGATTTAAAAAACTCCGGCGCCGTTTGCGTAAAACCTTTTTTGGGTGTGACGTCACGATTGGAGGGGGTTAAAGGATTTTTGGACGACGACATCAGGGCCTGAGAAAGAGCTCAAGTGGCAATTTACCGTTTTTTCTTTCAAAATACACAAGGCAGACCGCATGTTCAGAGCCCTTGATTGGCTAGCGCTAGGGGCTGGTACGTTATGGCCAAAAAACGATTATTAATTGATTAATTAAATCCCCTGGTAAATCCCTAGGGTATTTACTCTCCTCTACGTGCCACAAACACGATAGTGCAAACTGGATATGGTAGCTCGTATGTGATGTGCAAAACGCATTATCCTAAGTGGCAGTTGTCCGGATGGCAATTGTCCAGGTGGCTGTCGTCCTGATATCAGTTTTTGTTTTTGTGTGCAGCATGACCATTAAGAGCCTATATGGCTGTATGGACAATATTTCGTAGGTATAAAATATCAAATCTGCTTACCCGATGTCGACTTCATCGGAAATCAGTCCGAACTCTGGCACAGCGAAACTACGCTGGTCATTGACAGTCACGCTAACGGATGCTCCAGAAACATTGGACGTGGTACCACTTCTTCTTCCAACATGAGCCACAGCAACTGCATATGCCCCGCCACCAGGTCCGCGCCCCTGAAATCGAACTCTTAATCTCTGGAAACGAGTGGAAGTTCTTGCCCCGTCGTCGATCAAAACTCTCATTCTCCCGATTATTCTGCTGGCTCTGCGCACAAATACAAATGATGAACTGCAAAATTTAAGTTGAGTTTTCCTTAATTTTTGTGGGTTTGTGAAAAACAAACATATCCAGTCGGTACCAAATTTCAGAGTTTTGAAAGGAGATATTAAAAACGTTTTTCGGCTAATGCATCTGAAGGTATTTATTTGCTGCGTAAGCTTCAAGCTTTAAAATTCCATTAGCTGGGAATGGATCGTTATTCTTGAATTTAATGTTAAATTTGACTTGTTCTATGCTGTTATTTTATCTCTTTTGTATAAATGACTGAGTCAAAATCTCGAAGTAAAAATGTGGATGTGCTAAAAAATTTTTTCAATCCTTGGACTAAATTTTCTTCGTTCAAAAGCCTTTCAGCGGGTACCAACTTTCGACCACAATGTCAAATGTATTGTTAATGCCACTTATAAAGTATCAACCCGTCATAACATGTGTCAGTGTATTGTATATTACTTGTAGAAAAACGAAATTCATTGCCATACCTGAACACTGCAACTCCATTATTTGAACTTCGATCTGCATTTCCATCGTTTACACGAAGTTGTACCCAGGGGGACCACACGTCAATGACTGGTGATGGTGCGTCAACACTGATGTTGTTGCGAATCACAAATGGCGATATTGTAGCATTGGACAAGACTCTCATGGCCTGACTAATTGGCATCTAAATTTCAATAAAAATTTGAAATTTGGCGGGACTTACTTGCGTCAGGGACTTTGCAGCCTATTTCTTTGTAAAAACCTACCTGCACATCATTGATAGTTATTGCCGTAGCGAATGGGTAGCCCATGATTCGGCTGTCCGGGTACGCCTGACCACTGGCGCCGCAGAAGCTCATACTTCCGCATCTGCTGCGAATGGTGATGCCGTCGATGTTGTTGTCACTTATCAGAACACACACCATCCATTCTTCGCCGTTCTAAAACACAAACTTTATTTCATTCATTAATTTCCATAACCGCTTTTTTCTGGAAAGGGTCGCGGGAGCAGCGGCTCTAGGAGGTATCGAAATGCCTCACAGCTTTCAGTAATTTCAGATAGTTCTGCTTTCTCCACACAAGAGTTGTAAACGGGTCTCATTTTGAAGCCCGAATCCGGCTCGAGCCCAAAATCACAAGCCCAAACCCGTGTCCCGCCCGGCATGTGTTTTTGAAGCCCGATGTAGGCCTGAAAGCTAATTACCGAGTGAGTCAAGATATGCGCAAGTGAGGAGTATCAAAAGCGTAGTGTACGGGCATAGCTGTATGTACACGGTTTTATCACACCCAAAATAGGAACCGCACCTTGGCCAAAACATTGGCTTAAACAAGGACAAACTTAGCTTGTTAGTCAACAATAATACTGCACAATGTATGGTTTCTCAAGAAAAAAAGAAACTATCACGAAACTATCCAAGATAGCGCTAAAAGCATAAAAGAAATTTCTATCTAGAATAGCACTATAAGCATGAAAAGCTGGTTTGTAGGTCATCGTTTCTTAAAACAAGCCAAGAATTGCGTAAGTGACTGATCGTCTGGAAGTAACGCCATCCCGTGCAGATTTCCTCACCACTGTCGCCTTCTCAAAAAGAGTGTGAGACTAATCCGAGCAGAGAACAAAAGAACGCAACTGTGTTTGCAAATAGAATTAACTGAAGAAAATCACAATCACAAAAGTCACCGCAACAAATGTACCTCAAGAAAGAAAAAAATCGTTACTCTGAATGTTATAAAAAAAGTTTTGTATGCAGGCCCGAAATCGACCCGAAACATTTTGGCAAAGTTAAGCCCGAACCCGGCCCAAAATCCGGCCCGACCCGGAAAACCCGCCCCGACTTACAACTCTACTCCACACCGAGACAGGACCAAGCAAGTTCGAAGTTGTAACCACGCCTCGTGGTTCTTGGTCGTCTTCTCGGGCGCTTTCCCTTGGGTGTAGCCAGCAGGTCTTGTCTGGTCCATTGTTGCTGGGACACCCTGGTCACATGGCCTAACCAACGGCGCTAAGATCTCTCTATCGGGAAGTGGCTCGACCGTCATGGCTTTATGAATTTCACAGCTGCGCACTTTGTCGCGAAGTGTCACACCGTGCACTCTTCGCAAAAATTAAGCAAGTAATATACAAGAGAAACGAAGAAGGTACGACGGTAGAAAGAAAACCCTGGTTTGTTTGTAATTTAGGTTATTCCTGGGTCATGAATATTCAGGATTGTTCTCGCACCATTTATAGCAATCCAGTTACTACTGTATACAAGTTTCGACACATTTAAAGGGATTTCTTCCACCAGGGCCGAAACCAGCTAATACTGTATTTTCGGGAGGCAATACGGTTGCAACTTGCACTATTTTCAGGGAGTCAAAATGATTGTAACTTGTTGTTGTACCTAACAACTAAACGTGATGTTGAAAATTTCGCGAGGACTATTGTCCGGTTCCCCCCTGGTTGCGGGTCTGCCTTCCAAACAGGTGTTGTGAGTTAACACGATCCCATAGATAAGATACACAAGGGCATTCTACTGCTGGTGAACCACATTCTGTGTTATATTTATTCATCTCTACGTGGACTGACAGAAGACAACCGTCATCTAAGCCACAAAAACATTTTTATGTATGCAACACAGCTATATGGCTGTGCTTTTGAAAAAAAAACTTTGATAGGTGTCCCCTGCTCAGGCCCGTAACCAGGGGGGGCGAAGCCCCACCACAAAATTTTTCTCCCTCCTGGAAAAATGTGTTGGACATAGTTTAAAACTATTTGATATAGTTTGAAAAATTTGGGTGACTCTCAGAAAACTCTTTGCTCCCCCTGATTCCCCAAGCTGGTTACGGGCCTGCCCCTGCTTATAGTTGCTATTTTCTGGCCTGAGGCATATCGAGGTTCAGTTTTAAGCGTACGCCGTACAGCAATACTGCAGTAGATTTGAAGCGTGACAATGTGGGTGAATTGCTTTAAAGGAAAGCATGACAATAACATGATAAGAAAGTTTATTTTCAAACTTCAGCCATTGCCTGATGTCAAACTTTTTGCGATCAGTGTATTTTTATATCATATACTATCATTTACAATATGGTATACTAAGATGGGGAACATCCAACAGAACAATGTTCTCCATCTTAATATAACATATTATACTGGTATTATTCCCAATTGAAACCATGTCCACTTTGGACTGCGTGTTTTGTCAACGCATTTGTTTCGGATTTCTAACAAGAATTAGTATTATATGTAGAATCAGTTATGTTTTATAACATTGGATGTGCTGTTAGAGGCACTGATTCAAGCTTACATAAACATGCACAGAAGTAATGTTTCCTTGGGAAAAACGCATTTTTGCATCGCAGTTAATCAATCACCCTATCCCATTGTAGAAGCAGTGTATTGCTTTTCCAAATATGCTTCTCACTGGGGACAAGTCGTTAGAGTTTGGTATTATCAAAATAATACGACAATGGTCAGTGATGATATACTTTATGAACAGTTACTTGAAAACACAGGTCAAGGCAAATGTGATTGCGTTAAATTCTATATTTACAACTTACAGCTGTGCCTCTGGGAAGAAGCATGTGGTAGGGCCAGCCGCATTCACAGAAACCTGCTTGGATGGAGGTAGATGAAGACTCGATGTCGCCAGCCATGGCATTCGGATCACGTTTAATTACCGAAGAGTGAAGGTCAGGACGCGTTATCACCGCGCTTCCTTGGTTTGGAGGCAGTCTGAAAGTTGAGTGAGCAATGCTGTTACTTCCAACAGCAGAAATCGTCAAACGTATTAGTTTAGCTCAGACAAGTAAACCAACTGAAGCATAAGCGGCTAAATGTGTGACGTGGCCTCGGATCCAGAGTGCCGGAGTCGACCGCTGCAGGATTCTTCGTTGTTTTTTGGACCCGAAACCGGAGCCGTATAGTCAAACATTTTTGAAAAACCGGACCCGGATCCGGAGACGTTTTTATTTTCAGCAGCAGCAAGAGTCTGTGTGGCCTTTAAAAAAGGCATTGCGTTATTACAAATATTGTTGAATTTCGATTGCAGCAATGGTTTTCGGAGTTTGAACAGATGTCGGATTCTCAAATTGGAAAAAACGTCGGAGCCGGATCAAGATTCAAAAAGTTGGAACAGAAGCGGAGTCTGAAAATGTGGCTCAGGTCACCCTGCAGTAAATGCATGACATGGGGATGCAGAGGATGCGATTACATCCCCAAAAGGTGAAAACTGGTGATTATTTGGGCGAAATTTTTCAGTAATTGGGCATTTATTTATTAGCATTTATTTGGACATTCCTGTGGTTTGCGGAGCACCCCAAGGCTCAGTACTGGGTCCGCTCCTATATACTATGTACACTAAATCAATAGGGGAAATATGTAGTAGACATAATGTGTTGTACCATTGCTGTGCTGACGACATCCAGCTTTACTGCGCAGCGGAGGGCAGCGAAGAACTAGCAGCAAAATTGAGTTCCATAAACGAATGTATTGACGAGCTGAAGTCATGGA
>JGI24022J15233_10010510_pt1 | contig 10504 bp, 11 predicted proteins | sample Ectturendosymbi2_FD_15233 | JGI IMG/M metagenome (IMG submission 15233)
TAATAGAGTGATCATGGCATGTGAACTCTATTGTTGCTTGCTGCCACAGTGCGAAGCTTTGCGCATATGCCGCTCGGGATTTCCGATCGCAACACTGGTATGCAGGAAACGTAACTGCAGCCATCATACATTTGTCCAACAATCATTTTGCTTTGCATCATGTTTCATTTACCAAAACTGCTCGTGGCACTGACAGTAAGTGACGATTCTGCGAGAGACAGGCACAAAGGGTGCTTGGCCGTTTTCTCTGGTACTTGTCGGAGTTAACTTGTGCGATGTAAAGCAATTGGATTTGATGATCATTCTTCTCAAAAATTCGTTTGATCCCAAACACTGTTTAGGTTGAAAAAAATAACTTTTCCTTTTGCGTGTGTGTCACTTTTAAAGAAAGTTTGTTTGATTTCAACCAATTATCAATTTTTTGAATTTCACAATAATAGATGAAATGAATGAAATTTCCAATCTTACGTGGTTAATGAATCATTAACCATTCGTTTATTTAACGTTTGCTATACTGACCTGAAAAGTTTACGACTGTCTATACGCCTCTGTGGTGTTTATTTCTTTCGGTTTTCAGCATGTTTTTGAAGCTTTGTTGTGCTGATTTTTAAAACCTTTGGCTAGAACCTATTTTACTAGACTTATAAAAAAGTTTTTACTTACCGTTTAATTTTGCAAAACCTGCACATGAGCCAGTGATGAATGCGATAATGAAATAGCGAAGCATTGTTTTGCAGAATTATATTCAATTTTCTCAAGCATCCAAACCACCTGCACCACCAATACTGCAATTATACAACAAGATTTAAAATTTAAGAATTGATCAGACCTTTGAAAAATCTATCAAATCATATTCACACGTAACAGTCGTTCCACTAATGCTAGAATGTAACTAAGTTACTACCTCACTTCTATTTCAGTTTCATAACTTCACATCTTAAGTGTATATCAGCGATAAAACTTTTTTTTAGTAGTATTAAAATCCTCTGAGACAAGCGCATAACTAAATGAACTGCAGGTTCGAAGAAACTTTCCTAGTTAATTAAAAAGATCAAATCCCTGGTTTCGACTCACTGGCAGATAGCTTCAAGTGCGATATGCTTCTAACACAAAAAACCTTCTTTACTGATCGTTTGCACTTCATTATTTCGGCCAAGAAGCTATGCACGCAAACAGCAACAACTCGAGCTGAGTCGCAAAAAGAAATCAGTGTCAACCAATCCCCACAGCAATGCCAAAAATGCCATAAAGCAGTTTCTGTGCCAGATTTTTTCACCAACCAGTAACCTTCAATGTTAACCTTGCTTGAAATAAGTAATAACATATCTACTGGGCGATCAATGTTTGGTTTTTGAGAGATTTTCTAGGAAACAATCTCTATTTATTTTATCAAAAGTCATAATCCACTTTTGAACTATAATCATCTTCGCTCATAGAGCAACTGCTTTTCTAGTGTTCTGCCAACATAACGAGTCGCCTTCATCTTCCACAGCAACACGTCCTCCAATGGCCACTGCAAAGCCATCTGTGCGGTTTACTTCTGTTTCTAGTTGTGCGATACAATTTGAGAACTTACCGACATATATAGGCTGCCATTTCCTGGCGTGCACTTAGTTTCGTCCATAAAGTCGGCCTGACGCTACATGATGACGTCATCAGCAGCGCTGGTCTTGTTTGATATCTTGCGGAACATATTTTGCGGTCGAAGAGCAGGTTGCCCATCAGCAGCGTGTGCCGAGGCTGCAAATACGTGGAGTTTTCCCTTTTTGAAGAATAGTTTCTCGTCGAACCAGCGAAAAGCACAGAGCGATCAAAATTACGGAACAGCCATCCGCTTTAACTAGACATTTTATTGAATTGCCGGTGGTTCGCTATCCTGCAAAAGAGATACGACCAATGTCTGCCACTGCAAATACTTTCTAGCACCGATTTGTCTTCGTATAAAGTACAGTAGTTTACCAGAAAGAACACGAATTCTACTGACTTCTGAGACCACTAGCAGATTGCCATACAGCGCTTGATAGATTTCTGGTATTTGGATTGGATTTTGAGTTCTTATCTAAACAATGCCACATTTGAAGGGATGATGCCTGTTTTCGTAACAGCCTGTGACCAAAAAGAAGGAAGCAAACGATCTTGTGATTTCAAAAACGCTTCTCAGCTTTGAAGTGATGATATGTTTGCTTTAAAACTGCCATCACACGTGAAATCTCATTTTAGAAACTTAGAAACTACATAAACCTGAGAGGCGATCTTACATTTCCAGAATTCGTCCAAAACAAACGCATTCACCGAGGCACAATAGTAATGCAGTACTGCATCTGCTACTTTCCTGCTATCGGGCTTGCGTCTACTCATCCAGAGATTTTGTGATTTATAAAAACTATATCGAATTTAGATTTCATCTTCAAATGATCTTCCTTCAAATGCAAGGCTTCATACGTCATAAACCCACTTAAAGTCACTCATCTCAGTTAAAAGATATCGTGCACAACAGAGATGGATCGCGTGCAGCTGTCATTTGCTGTACTTTGGGGTTTTCAGTGCGTCTCTAATTTCGTGGATCGAGACCTTTTTCGCTGAACCAAACTCTCGAAGGACACAAACACCGCTGTCGAGCATTTCGTGCTAAGACCAGAGCTGTGGAGCCGGAGCCCAAGTAATTGAAAATGATTGGAGCCGGTACTGGAGCCTAAGATTTTTAGATGGTCAAATCGAAGACGGCGCCTGAAATTTGGGTTCCGAATCCACATCCCCGGTTTGTGAGGCAAGCGAGTGAACTTATTGCAGGGCGTGCATGTGTTGTGCAATGTGCACATAATTTTCCTCGCTTGTGTGTAAATCAGGGCTTCTCAAACTTTTTTGCACATGTCCCACTCTCCATCAAATGTATCATTTCCAGACAATCCATTTATGCTGGTATAATAATACAATTGTACAAATAATTGCAATGCTTTTCAGTTTGCACTGAACCAAATCATTTTGGAGCCAGAGACGGAGCCTGAAATTTTAGTTCCGGTTCCACAGCTCTGATGGAGTTAATCACCTATTTTCAGCTACATAACATCCAGTGGCGTAACAAAAGCTTTGAGCCAGGGGGGGAAAACTTTGCTGAAGGGGGCCCATTGGCGACCGTTTGGGAATGCATGAAGACTTACACCCACATACATGTGGCGCGAATATGCGAAGACTAAAGCCCATTAGTTCCCAAAAATTCACATACATTACATATATACGGGCATGGGCGTCGGAAGGGGGGTCAAGACCCCCCATGGATTTTGAAAATTTCAGCAACAAAAAGCTGTTTTCTCAGTTCCGAGTGGGAAAAATTAAATTTCACCACTTTGGGCCCCGCAATAGAAAAATTTTGGAAAAATTCCCTAATGGCACCCACTGGAAAAAATCCTCCCGACGCCCATGTATATGGGCTTTAGCCTTCGCATATTCGCGCCACATATATGTGGGTGTATGTCTTCATGCACATCCGGTTCGTGGTGAATCGCACATTCAACGACATGCTAACTGTGAGGTTGTAACAAAGGATACTCGAATAACACAAAAATGGTTATTTATAACACAATACAAAGCAGATGTTTCATTATAAACAAAAACAACAGAGGCATAGGCGTTCACAGACATTTTTCCATTGATCGGCAAAGTCGATATTTTGCTTGCCCATTTCAGGCTGCTGGCAATACAGTGCAAATGGGCGTTCACGTAACGCTTTACCCTTTTTTACACCACAACGAAAATGACCCATGTTACGGCAACAGACCCAAAAACGCGCTTTATTTGCAGCAAGGTTTCTTTTCATATCGTACAACAGTACGTGACTTACTGCAATCAGCAGTCATTGTCGCGCTGCATTACCTGCCACAGACGTCTTCAACAATCACATGCCGCTAAACGCCTACTACCGCAACTTGAAGTGAACCTTTGTTGCCATGTTACTGTTACGCAATGAAGGCCAATTTTAGAACTATCCGCACCCAAGTTTCGCAACCTGCCTCTGCAGGCAATGTAGCGGACATCATTGAACTGCAAGCTCAAAATTGCATGACACCACAACAGTGAACCCGGCTCTTTCGCAGTGTGAGTGTCATATCGGAAAATAAAACTGTCATTGCAAGAATTAGGTCAATTAAGCTGCGACTTCAGATTTTCTAGAAATTTTGTGGTTTTTAATCCCAATTTCCAGATGGTGGCAAATTCTCACTTTGTTCCCCCTGCGGACACTTATGAACACAGGGGAATGCCAAACACTGAAACAGCGCACCAGTTATACCTACTTCCACTTATCATCAAAGAGTAATCCGGCAGTGGGAAGTAATGAAGAGATTTTAACATCAGTTTCTGAAGTAAATGTTTAAAAATGTCGGATGGGGATGCTCAGTGGTGTACAAAAGCATGTAAATTGTTTTGATCAAGGTATCAAATGTTTTTGCGAGATATTTTTGGTAAGCGGCGGACAACCGTTTGTGTTCATTTAAGCACGTTTTGACGATTTGCATTGATTATAAAATAAATTTAATTACGTGTTTTGCTTGCGCATGCCCTCAGCATGGCGGGGGTGAAGAAGTAATCATAAGAACTAATGCAACGAAATACTGACTACTGTACTTTCCAAGATATTAGTTGAAACTGCGCAACTACATTTAGCATACTAGTCATAAATGTGAACTTTTCAGTTACTGCTACATGTGTTTTTTATTTCAGTTGACCCATAAACTGAACATCTCCGTGGACATTTAATTGTCGAAACTGAGATCACAAAATTGCTGACCTAGAACATCTCCGCAGCGTTTATGGCGTGAGATATTTCGTAGGTTAATACATGTGGCCTTTTAAATTATATCATTTTTGACGAAATCTTCAATACATTTGCAACAGCAAAGGCAAGAAAATTTTGTCTTTGAAGTTAGATAATTACCAGTAAGCTTTTCAGCTAAATTGTTAGAAGGGATGATGCAAGCAGCAAAAAATTCCGTCGGCTCTCTGGACTTTGCAGCAGAACTTTAAAATTGCTGTTGTGCTTTCTATTTACGTTTTTGAGTACCGGATTTCACATTTACTCCTATGTCGTATATTTATGTTGCATATATTCGTATTTTGGTGTCAAAACTGCAATCTGTACTGCATAATCAACATTATGTAACATCAGGTTTTCCCTGGCCATATACTGGTTGTAACATTATGTTTTGCATACGACCAGAGAAAACTATGCGTTTAGGTGAAGTATTTTTTAATGGGTTCGGTACTTTCACCAGGGTTGAGTTATCACAGGAGCTAAGGCCTGCTTGACCTGCCCAAATATTGCCGGAAGTCAACACATAAAGAAGTCAGAGTTGCGTTATTTATTGAGAACAGTAAATACATTTGCAGTTATCTGCAGGCTTTTACATCAACATATATAGTGCCATTATAAACGCGTCATGTCAGATGGTAGCATACTTTAGAAATTGGGTCTATAGTGAAACAGACCGTATCATACGTTCAGAGGCCAGGTGAGATTCCCAGCGTTCAATGCGTTCATAGGTTATTCGATGAACATTGGAAGAACGAAGCGGACAGTAGAGATGCATGTGACAAAACGTTCGCTTCTTCAGCTCCAGTTTTCATTCTTCTTGGTGATGATGTCTTCTGTTTCGAGACCCGAGATGGTCTGATTTGAGGTTTGTTCAGTCTGTATTTATACTTTAAAAGTACGTTTGTTCTTTATGTCACCTCTGCTATCCGCTCGAGTGTGGGCTGTTTTCTTGGTTTGTTTATTATCGCCCATCATCTCGCCCATCATCTAGAACAGGGGTTCTTTACATTTTTTCTCCAATTCCCAACTATTTAGTGGGCCAACTCTCCATTTCCCACCACAGCATCGGTCTTTGACAAAACCGATTTTAACCCATGAAGTGTTTAGTTCTAGAATGTTCGGTCTTGTGTTTTCGCGCCATGAGTCTGCTCATATTTTTTCATGAAGAAACGCATTTGAGTGACTCATGCTTTTGCGTCCCTGTGTAGGTCTGGTTTGTTTTTGTTATGTAGGTGTAGGTGTAGGTCTGGTCTGTGTAGGTCTGGTTTGTTTGTTTGTTTTTGTTATGGGTTGGTTTTCTTCTTTTATCTCTGTGGTTCCGCAGAGTCTGGTGGCTTTGTTTTTCTGTATCAAAGTTCTTTTTGCAGAGTTGTTTTTCAAAAGTTGTTTTCTAAAATACAACTTTTTGTTCGAAATAAACTCTTACAGGAAAATGAACACAATAACAACAGTTTCTGAAACGACATGGCTAACATAGGATGGTACTGCGGGCATCATGGTAAGGCGGTTTTATAAATGAGTGTGAAAAACATATCATTTTTGATGCGCATTATTGCAGAGGTAAAATGACTATCTTCCTTACATTTTACAAATATTTTCTGGTAACTCCCCGTTCAAAACATTTTAAGTTATCCTCGTGCGGAAAAAACAACGAGAGACATTGGCGAGTATACTCGTTCATTGGCGAGTATACTCACTTTGCATTTGCAACATGTGAAAGGATGTGTGAACTTGTTAAAGAGCTGTGGCACACGAGTTTCACGCCATTGTTCCTCAACGATTCACAGTCGCACCAGCATGAAGTGCAAATCCTTCACCAGCGCTAAAATTTAACCACTTCAGACGAGACCGGCCGTATATGCACTTGTCTGCAAATTTGCGTATGTCCAGTACAAGCATAGAATTGCGCTCATAAAGTGAGAGACGTCGTTGGTGAGAAACCGTCAATTATTTACGTACTCTACTGAACCAAAATTTTCCATAAAAAACGTTTCAGTGTCGTTACCCGCAACAGGAATCCTTACATTTCCATTCACATCTGCACGAAGAGCTCCAGCGCTTGGCCAAAAACCTGCACAGGTCCACTTGCTTGTCGATACATTCATCATGTTGAAAACAATCTTCCACAAAATGTCTACATGTTTCATGTTCTCCAGATGCCAAGCGAACGGGCCCATGTGATAATCAAACTTGTGCTTCGCACCATCGTAGCTGAGCGGTTTGATGTTTTGATGGCCACGGTTCAGTTTGCTTCTTAAAATCCCGGTGATGTAGACATCTTCCAGCTGAAGACCAGTCCTGTTTGTTGTTTTCGCCATTTGATAAATGTCAGATAGAATGGGAAATCCGAGAGTGCTCAATCCGCCGTGACAAAATGGGGGGAAGAAGTGGTGGGGGTAAATCTTTTTAGAGACGAACAATTTTCCTCCACTGCAAAAAATGTTTTTATTCTTTGAAAAACTAAGCCAAACTATAACCACCACACAGTTCTCCAACGAGCTTACAAGGTACAGTCAAAACCTACAAGAAGACCACATACACGTCCACTGCACTGAAAACCACATTAAAAGCTTGAATCGACATTTCTGGCAAATCAAAAAAACAGAAGCAATTAATGAATTTGGTTCAAAAGTTCACAGCGAAAATTGTTTGAAAAATTTAGTAGTGCTCGAAGAAGCGGAGTGCTGTGGTTCGTTGTTGTTTTCAAACAAAAATTCAAAAACGTACGTTGAGTCGTTTTACTTCCTTTGTAATAAAGTTTGTTTTGATTTGACTGCAACACTTACAAAATGTGCAAAAATGTTGCGACCCACGTTTTCGATGCCCTTTATGACAACAAGAGTCTTTTAGTGTCACGACTGAGTTTTTTACAAGGTCTAGTGTCGTGTGACTCTGTTTCCCCCCTGCTAGCTAGCCTGGTCTTGGCAAGGCCCAGCCGAGAGTCGACTCCAGACCTACCACCAACGCGGCGAACGAAAATAGCATCAGGCCACGGGCTGGTCATTTTTTTCAAAATCATTACTATGGAGATGGTCGCTTTGACACCCGTTCTAGAGTAATCATCAATTTGCGCATTGCGCCCGCTGTAAGTGTTGTTCATAAATTCAGCAGTAAAGCGACGCACTATTTTATAAAGTTTGAATTATAAGAAATTTTCTTGTCGTCTTCGTCTACCAACAACCCAACTAGAGACAAAATTTGTTCAAAAAATACTGAAAAAATCTTGTACTCGTAAATAATCATACATTTTTTGAGGTTTTTGAATTCTTTTATTTATTTGTTTTCCAACTTTCAGGTATTACTTGTAGCATCAATCACGTTTGTGACAATCCTGCTGCATGAGCTTTGAGAAAAAGCGTATGTTTCTGCTTTAAAACAACAGTTTCAAACGTATTTTTCTGTTTTGAAACAACAGTTTCATGACTGTGTTGCAGAAAACCTTAAATTGTCGATGTGTTTATTCATCAAAAAGCTAAATATGGATGAACGAACCACAAAATTTCACTCAAAATGGAGTGCAACTGAACAATCTGCAAAATCCATCTGGAATTATGACAGCAGATTTTCGCATCTAAACACTGCCATCTTGGAAAATGATAAAGAGCCTGTTCTCAGTGAATGTAACAGGTCAGTTTTGCGCTTTAAAAATCAGTGATTTTCGCTGCTCTTGGAATTCGATTTTCAACCGAAGGAAAAAAACGCACATCAACATTTCTGATTGTTTCATCAAAATTGCTTGTTTTCTTTCAAATAATTGCTTTTAAAACGATCAAAATAAAATAGAAAAATCATACCCGGCTGGCACACTAACAGCGTCAAACTGGTATCCGCAGTAAATCTTCTTATCGTTGATGAACTGTTCTCGGTTGGATGTCAAGTAGTCATAGATCCTTGGAAGGTTCAAGACACAGTCGTCGTCAGTGAAGGAGTAGAAGTCACTCCGGTCGCCCCATTCATCACGAATCCATTGATAAGCAGACAACACTTTCAAAGGCAAGCCTTTGTAGTCGTCCGGGACCCGTGCTTGAAGAATATCTCCGTACTTCCTGCCTTCCTCCTCAATTGCCACTTGAATGGACTTGTCGGGTGTTATTCCGATGAGAAATGCGACCCCGAACCTTCAACACATACTTTTGTTTAGATGTATGCGTGTCACAAGAAAACGAGCTACTTCATTAATTCCTGCACAGCGGGTCAGTTCAGAAGACCTCCACCAGGTGCACTTTGAACTTCCCTCGATGTCTTAACCGGTGTGACTATACGAACATGTGCGCTGGATTTTACCAAAGAGCACTAACGAAGGCAGTGCCGTAGAAGCCCGACTCTGACACCCCAAAATTGCTTACAGGGGACCCCCTAACGGTGTTTTCTAAAAAAAGATTTCTAAAGCGTTGCTGTATTATTGTTGTTATTCGTCATGATTTAGTTGTCGTTGTCATTTATCTATCGCAGGGATACTCAACGGGCGAACCGTGGTCATACAGCAAAACAAAAGAAATCACTTTAAAGTAGCACAGTAGCAAACATGAAAAATATTACATAACAATAACCATGAAAATATTATAAACAATGTCACAGTTGTATCAAAATGGTTTGGAACGGGTCTTTTGGCAAAAGCCTTTACGAAAATATCCAAAGCTAGAGAGAACACATGATGCTTCGACTGACAACATGGCGAATGAGGATGAAGTCTTCTATCTGTCACAGTAGACCTGCTGAAGGTTTTGATCAGCTGAAACTCTTTTCAGCTCTGGCAACAGTTACGGGGCAGGTTAGCATAATCCAAAGTGCAATAAATCCGTTAGGATGAATTTCAGCATGACGTGTCTTGAGAAGACAGTTCAGAAAGTCATGAGTCGTGTTCAATTTGTCGTTTTTTTTGCAAAATCAAAGCAAATATTTGTAACCAGGGGCCGATCTCAGGGGGAGCGATTGGGGCGATCATCTCCATAAAACTACGAAAGTAACTTTATTTACCATGATTCTGTACAATTCGGAAAAAAACATATCAAAACCAATTCCGAATAAGTCTTTTGTCATGCTCGAATTGTCTCGATATAAGGCCATCCTGTCGTCCAATGCTTTGTCACAGCAGCTTGGTGATGTATACTTCATCTCTCTTACACTAGCGAGACTTGACTTCCAAATATTACTGAAATCTTCCCCCCTAACCTTATTGGCTGGACCCGCCCCTGGTAGAAATCCACTGCTACTTCGCCAGGATCAATATCTCCTATTTTTTCCTAAATTTCTGACATCTTGTGTGAAATACGTTTTCTTCATGGTATTGTAAAGGTTGATCTCTTGCGAAAAGAAAAGACAGCCGCAATATCATGCGTTAGTTCTAACAATCTTGTATTTAAATAAAACCAGATCGGCTGGCTGTATTAAAGCCGTTCACCGAACTCCAAAACATGCATGAACTGGTCAGCTGATAAAGGCTGAACGATTGCAACAAGAAAAGCATAAGCCAGTCAGGCTGAGACGCTAGCAGCCTTTTGCAACTTGTGGGTGGGATTGTAAAGCAGAGAATAAGAGCACAAGTGATTAAACGCAGCGTCTTTTCATGAAAAGCAGTAGCTGCTCGTGATAAGGTGGATCAAGATCACGTGATGAGTGGTTCAAGATCACTGATGAGGTGGATCAAAATCACGTGATTAGGTGGATCAAGATCACGTGATGAAGTAGATCAAGATC
>JGI24022J15233_10010512_pt1 | contig 10504 bp, 3 predicted proteins | sample Ectturendosymbi2_FD_15233 | JGI IMG/M metagenome (IMG submission 15233)
GGGGAATCGATCCCTGACCCGCTGGACAGCGACAGTCGCTTTCGAGGAGTGATGGACGGTTCGTGGCTGTGACAGGACAACAACAGGTTCATTCAGCTGCTGGGCTCGAGCAAAAAGAGGTTTGTGGCCTGTGCTAAACGGGTAAGGCTGAAAAACATAGCCGACATAATAAACCGTTTCACTCCCCTAGCTAGGTTATCCGATATTTTTGCACATATTGGTGTGTGCTTGTTTACAGTAAAAATTACGACTAACGGTATTTCTTTCTGTTTCAGAGACGCCAGGACTTCAGTAAACAGGCCAAAATTTTTTAACGTGTTTTTACGTTTTACCGCCAGTAGAGCCTGATTAAAGTGCTGTTGATTAAACGGTATTGTTAAGAACCAGCAAAGGTTAGGTTGTGCAGACTAGCAGAAAATACATGCATCCCCAAAGTTGTTAGTTTTGTTTTATTCACTTGACTTCTTCACCAATAATGTTTTTTTTTTTCAGAACAAACGTTACCAGGTGAAATTTTGGTCAGTTATCGATAGACGCGGGCAAAAATACAAACACAAATAAAAACGACCGATATGTTAAAAACAGTAAAGCAAACTCGAAGATGTGATTATATAGTAGGGGAATATGGTTTGCCGCACTACCTTGACTCAAATACAGTGCTGCATCAAACCCAGCGCGTGCGAACCATTTAATAAGACACCAGAGCAACGTTGACGACATACAATACGAAAGGAGATGTGAACTACAACAGAGAACCGTCCTTGTTCTGACATAAATGTGGCAAAGCTTTCATGCACAGGATTTAAATTTATCGTTTAGCGCAGTGGTTCCCAAACATTTTCGAGCCGTTACCCAAATCGAGGTAGCGATTGGGTCTTATTACCCACAATATTTGGCAGTGATCGCTCATGATATGGAACAAAATTGTGGTTTCGGTTCCGCAGTACCTCCTAAAAACCGCATATTACCCCTGGGGGGTGATTTGCCCCCCGTTTGGGAACCACTGGTTCAGCGTAATAAACAAGCTATTCTTCGACGTAATAAATCAGTCAAAAGAATTTTGCTGTTTCAAGTTTTTCACAGGTCGACAAAAAAGGTTGAAATATCTGTAGTTCAGGCAGTCTGCTATTGCAAACGTAACAACACACGGGTGGCAGCAAATGTTTAGTGAAATCGCACCTGGTGTTCAAGTCCCGAAAGTCGAATGCCAAGCTTGACATGGGCGACATGCTTTCTTTCGGGGAGTAGACTCCTGGGGAATGGATCCCTGGCGAATAACCACCATGGCTGCGAACATACACTAACCTGACAAAAAAAGACAGGAATGACATTAATGCCGCTATCAAGCCTTCGGTACGACCCGATTGAGTCCTGATGTCGCTCCCAGAATTTATTTTAACATCTAACAATAATTAAGGGTACTTTTCCTGATTACTCATGCTTCGTGCAACAACCAACAACGCGCAGGTGGATCGCGTTATTTCAAATGGTAGAAATCAGGAACACAATGTTCCTGGTAGAAACGGTAATGCTTGACAAGAAATGCGAGAAAATGAGACTGCTTGACAAGCAAATCTACCTCCACACAATACTCGTGATTTCCTGTTCAAGCCGTTCCTGTTTTCCGTTTAAGGTAATCTTCGCGTGCTGATGGTGATTTACATCAAGCGGATTCCGTAAACGTAACATAAGCATTAGTTGTTGTGAATGATGGCATGCATTACCGTCTGCTCTCCAAACGTGGCACATACCGGTATACCTGGTTGGATTTCAGCGGCTAACGAAGTCAAGCGCGGTTACTTACCTCGAACAATGTGCCGCTACATCTAACCAGGCATTTCTTTATCAAATTTTGGTAGACTTTATCTCGCCAAACCTGTGTTGTACAACCAGTTCACACGACCACCTAAAGCTAAGAGCTTCGACGACGTACATACCGGCTGGGCTTCACCGAGGGACATCCTGACGAGGTTGCGTAGGTGCAGGGTTTCGGGAGACCGAGATTTCCTGCAGCGTGTTGGCTTTCTCTGTCCGATGAGCACGTGCTTTGCTGCGCGCGACAAAAAGAACTGAACAGGCCAGGCTTGATAATTGACGGAGCGGAACGGGAAGAGGCCGCGGAGGAGAAGCCGGAATCGGTCATGGAGTCTCGTCTCAATTGACGATGGCGACGCGCCGGTCAGTTGGCAATTGTTTTGTTGCTTTTTTTTTCAGACGCGGAAACACTTGACAGTGCTGCGTCAACGCAGAACCGCTATCATTGCTAAAATCCAATTTTCCTATTTTGCAACTTCTTACTTCCAGTCAAAAACTAAGGACGTTGCAACAAATTTTTTTTTCTGAAAACAAGAAACAAGTTTAATGCTTGAACAGTGGCAGCAAATCAAAGGCTTCGGTAAAAATACGCTCCTTTCTCTAAATCCTCAGAAGCTCCCCACCACATGCGGTAATAGAGCTCAACCTAGTCTCCATGTTAGCTCACCCTTGTTTTGTCACCACTTAACCAAAACCGACGCCAGAAAGTCTTCAATAGGGGGGGTGCTTTACGTTTGTGAAAGGGGGCTTCACATTCTGCAAATTAGATAAAAACTCCACTGATTTATAGTGTTTCATATTTTAATTGGGGCGGGGGGCTTGGAGCTTTGTTTGGGGTGGCAAAGCCCACAAAACCCCTGTGGCGACGGGACTGAACTTAACCCAACACCACGGTTTGAAAACAAGCAATTTTAAGCAAAATCTAAAAATACAGGTCGTGCAAACTACGTCAAACAGAAATTCTTCGAATTTACAAAAATGTAACTAGCAGAAAATGCTCACTCAGTATACACTTTGACCAAGCTGCCCTTGCTGTGCTAAGCCCAATCGAAAAGTGATCATCAGCATGGGTAAACAATAACATCACCAATGAGATACCAAATTCGCTAAACTAGTCCTAGCTGCGGCTAGATAGCAGCATAGAACTTTCCTGCTTTGCGTTTGCTTCCAAAATACGGTACAACAGGCTAACAGTGACAACTGAATTGGTTTGATGATACTTTATTAACTTAAAACCTTGCGCCCTGTAGGATAGGTCCACAGGTGTAAAGTGCAACCGAGCTGTGTTGAGTGCGAGGCCTCGTGCATTACCCCCGTCAGACTAACCCTAACAACCAACGGTTAATAGTTGGCACTTGGGCTGAGATAAATTAGCAATTTTGGTGTAGAACATGCTGTATATCCTCGCTTAAACATATAACTCGCTTTTCACAGCGCATCAGCTGAGTCACCCTATCGAAACTTTTAATGCATTGCTCCTCGCAACAGTGTGCTTTCGATCCATTAAAAAAATTAGCACACATCACGACGGTAATGGCAAGAAATAAAATGAATCAAAAATTGGTGACAACCATGACAAAGAAACAGTGCTGCTGAATATAACGGGATCTGTTTCCGAAGCAAATTTGCAACCATTCCCACAAAGTTGTTTCTTGCTATAATTCTTTATTATAGGGCTTGGAAAAAACCCGACAACTAACGCCAAACCAGTGTTTGATGGAAGACGGTTCGGACTAAGCGCTTGATGACCTTTTTGCTACCAAGACAAAGCAAATTTATTGTTGGTATGACCTGCAGGGCAAAGTTAAATGCTTTTGTCCTTTGTCATGCACCCTTACACACGTTGGTTGTTTTTAGATCCAAATCAGCTATGTCCTTCCCACGGCCCAGTCCAAGGTTTTGTGTGGCCCAGTCCAAGGTTTTCGCTGTAGTACAAGTAACCTACATATTGACAATCTGTCCTTGTTTTGATAATCTTAAATTTGACAATTTTCGATGCAGGTGGTCCTCAGTGCCACTTTATCACGTCTCTGCACTCCGCGCTGAGAGATTTCCATATATGTCCACTGACACCTTCGTGCAAAACCTTTTACTGGATTTCTACCTTTGTTTCATTGGCACCAAACTTGTCTATGACATCACACTTGCGGAGCGGTTAAAGGTGCCAAACAGTCGTTACCAGTGCAGTTAGGATTCGAACGCTTTCGGTACATTAGCTTAAACTAAATTTAGCTTGCTAAGATCAAAGTAAGTCATTTAAGGCGCGGCCCTCACTAATATGTCATTGAACGCGCGGTCCTGGTTCAGATAGTAACATAATTTTTGGCTCAGTAAGCAATTTCGGTCGGACATAGCTGGTCTACATGAACTTTTCCAAGGTTTCCCGTGAATGATTTGTTTTGGACGACAGTGAGAAAATGCAGTTGAAGAGTTCTCCACACACTTCACACACGCTCAAGAACGCATCGCATTCTGACAGTGCACTGTCGCCATGTCGCCCGATGCTACATTCAGCAACAGCGAACCGAGGCAGGTCCACAGCACTCCACTGGATACAACTCGGTAAACGACAGCACACTGAAGTCTACATAAATTCCAACATTACCGCTCACGTTATCGTTATGCAAAGTAGGCATCACGGACACTTATTGTGGTGGGGGGTGTTTCGCAACAGTCAGCAGTGCAGGGGTGGTTGTGGAATGGTACAGGAACGTCAAATGTAAACAACAGCTCAGGAGCTTTTGCACAAACTGGGGTAGATGGTGCAATATGCATTACATTTTTTCAATACAGGAACAGCACTGGCGCGTCAGCATCTTAAAGAATGCTTTGCAAAAGGATTAAACATTTCACGATGTGCTGCAGGTTTTCATTAGCAATAGATGCCGTTTAAGTTTAAACAGCAATCGCTCTGCAAAGAACAAATAACGCGTAAAATCCTTTGAGAGATTTGAGACCTCAATCTCAAGTTCCCAACAAAGCAACATGTGCTATGCAGGTCGCATGCAAACTTGATCTGTCGACGAGTGCTTTAGTAATCTGGGTTGGTAAAAGTCACTATCATCGGTCGATTGCTGGTTTTGAGTGGCCTGAAATTTTGTCCATGCAAAGACAATTTATTTATTTTGCTGTCCTTTAACTATACTCATGCAAAAGAGTGGAGGTGCATGGCAAAAGGCAATTTTTAACAATAAACACCATGAAGAAGTCAGCACAGTTACCCATGAACCGCGCTATGAAGTACCGTAGTCGCACATTAAGCCGGCAGGGGGTAAAGTAAACGCAGACTAAGATGGAGATACAAGGGTGGTAATTATATCAACCAGTCAGAGACTTCAGATATTGCAACAGGTTGCAAAAAGTTCAAAAAACAGAAGTAATCAAATGCGATAAAGGAAAACAAACATAAAAACAGAGATTGGTTATTAAGCGAGTTAAGGTAATAGGTCTCAAAAATATAAACATATCATCCACATTGCCATGACATACTTCCATTCATCACACTTAGCTTTATGAGATAAGGCAGATTTGACAACGACAGATTTGACAACATTCTATAAGTTAAAGAATTATGGGATTACGAATTAGACAGCATCTTTCACTCTGTTTGCCACAACAGCCTGGAACTGCTGCAAAATGCTGACTTAATTGAAGTACGTATTTTGGTCCACTTTATATTTTTGAGTGGAGCTATTTGTCAATGCTGATTTTCTTGAGTCAAGTAGCTGCCACTGCCAGCTAGCAAGCTACACACAGCATCACAAGCTCAGCGGTGTGCATTTCATCTAACATTTTACCTGTTCACTTTAAACGTATAATGCTTTGTTTGAATATGCCTTTGTTTTCTACACATTATACAGTACAGAATAATGATCCGGTGTTTGCTAGAGCCTCATTTGTGTCGGGTAGTGAGTAAATGTTGTTGCATTTCCTGTGTTCTGCTAACGTGGTCCTCAAATTTAAAATAAGCATGTAAATAAGAGCACAAAATAGGCATCACCCCAACCTACAAATCTGAAGCAACTTTTCTCTGTTTAAACTTAGCGTAGTTTGTTCTTTGAGTTCAAATTCCCCATTATTCCTTACAAAAAGGTTGCGGGCTGCAGTAAATAACATTCAATCTGGCCAAACCTTTATAATTCAATGATTCCAAAATACGCGTCAGCTTACCGTGTTTCCCACGATCGAGAGAGTCCTGGCCAACTGTAACATTGCCTCCTGAATCGGAATTAAAAACAGCGGCAATCACTACGCCATTCATGTTATTGTAACCTGCTGTGTGCTCAACAGTCAGGCCTGTCAATACCCAACATAGCTTTTTTCGGTCATGGACTTTATTGCCTAATCTAGGTTCAAAGAACATCTCGAACCTGCGTGCGATTTACGGCTAACACCTTAAACCTCAACGGTTCTAGGAACCTAGCTACGATCACAAGCGCAACGAACGCCGGAGTGGAGCTCTTCACAGCGGATAGCAACGCTTGGCTGCCTTTTTCGCCGGGCGTCAGCGTCAGTACGAAAAAATGCGACCGGTGCGCCCCGCGTTCAGTGACGTACGAAGAAGCTGTGAACCAGAACGCTTCAGCGCAAGCGCGCGAATCTTCAAATGGCTGTTGCTCAATCCAAGGTTTCTCGCAGGCTCACGCGGTGATGGAAGCACCAACCGAGCTGTGACCACAGTGACTGAAGGGTTCGACCGACTCAATGTTTCGGATTTTCTTGTTTTTCGGACCGAGTTCTGACCGTACCTACCGGCGCCACACTGCTTGCTTGCGTTTTTTCAGCAATGTCTTCGATTTCCGGTATCAAGCCATGAGCAATAAGGTTAAAGTGGCGGCATATGTTAGAATCGGGTAAACTTCGGAATTACAGTAAATAACAATGCAGGTGATCAGAGGCGAGGGTGCGTTTACGTTTAGTTCAATGGTTCCCAAACTTATTCGAGCCGTTACCCAAATCAAGATGGCGATTATGTCTTAGTACCCTCAATATTTCGCAGTGATCGCTCATAATATGGAACAACATTGTGGCTTTGGTTCCGCGTTACCCTCCAAAAAAATCGCATATTACCTCGGGGGTTATGTACCCCCAGTTTGGGAACCACTGGTTTAGTTGATAAACTGCAGAAGTTCTTCATTACCTCGCTTTGTGCAATCACTCGTCCTGATTGTCCAGCTCGAAGTTTCGTATAGTTCGAAGTGCAGTGTGCTCAATGTGCCAGTTGCTATCCTTGGGTGCCAAAAAAGCTGAAAGTTAGTGGGTGTCAAACGGAACACTTAAAGCTTCGACTTTGTTTTCAAAGTAGACAAGCAACGCACAATCCTATTAACTGTTTTCTCTGGCTTCGTGCACTTGTGACTGTCTTCCATCGTGCATTCGCAGTCATGCACATCAAATGTTTATGATGCTAAACGACGATTTGACATTCACTTAACTAATCTACATTACGAATTGCCCCTTCATAACCGTCTCTTAAACGCTGTGAAATGACTCTATTTGAAACCAAATAATATTAAAAAATTTATAAGACCCTTCATGCACGCAGTTAACCTACAGCCGCAAAAAACAAAACACAGGCTATAAAACCTACTCATGGCATTTGCAGGAAATTGGAATTCCCTAAAGAACGATAGTTTCGACAGCTGACAATTCTGAATTCGGCCACAACGACAATCGGTCTCAGCAAAGTGCTTTCGTCCGTAAAAGTTTCAAATAACCACAGCATGACCAATGGGAACACTGAAGCAAATAGGTGGAAAAAGCAAGTCGATCAGCCACAAACAGTCAGAAAAACGATGGAATGTGACTTCACCTTTACATGGATCTTGGACGTAGCGTAGACCAGCGTTTCCCAAACAGGGGTCCGTGACGATATGACAAACACCAAAACAAGTCGAACGTATACCTTGGGCAGTATGTGCTCTGTCACAAATACATCGCTGTGATGCGCAAGCATTTGCAGCCGTAAATCTCGGTTGTTATGTCATCTTAAAATTCGCAGTGGAAAAGTTGTTTACGATGATTCTCGCATTCCGCGTCTATGACGTAATAATTATCCACGTGACTTGACCCAAGTTGGGAATGTTCACGCTTTGCTAAAACCATACCCGAATACGTGAACTGATGATGTAATGCAAAATGTTATCCTATCAGGTTTTAACGGAATTTTTTGGAAGTGGCGATATACAATATTTTACAAACCTTGCTGCGTGTGTAAAAGTCACTGAAGCAACAATTCGTGAGTGAAGAGTTAGTTGCGACGTGAAGGTGTGAAACCAAGTGAAGTTGTCAGAGAATTTGATTTTGCGAATATACTATCGGATTGAATTAGCTGTGAAGCAGTAGCTAACTGTGCAGTTAATAGTAGTTGCGTATAACTGTAAAGTTGATTGCTATGTCAAGTTGACTATTGTCCTGGCGTTTCTTGATTCATTGTTTTCTCACAAATGCAAACAAGCTTATACTGTGGGATCAAGTTTGAAATTTAGTGTTAGAATGCAAAATATGTGAAAAAGTCGCGTGCGCTGTGGATAAATTCTTAAAACGAAAAAAATGTGAAGTGACGTATATGACAGCGATGATGATTCAGAATGTGAAACCTACTATGATCATCTCAAAAGAGACAACAATTTGATGTTGTCAGTTTTCTACAATAAAACATTATTCAGTGTGATTTATTTTTCGTTTTGCTCTGTCTTTCTGCGCTGGATGGGCAGAAAAAAATGATGCGATTGGCGTCCGAAAAAACAAAAATCACAAATGGGGTCTCCCGGTCCAAACTCCTTGGGAAATCCTGGTGTAGACGTCAGTTGGTACAATGACGGAAAACACTATTTTAAAGCACATCAAAACTAATCCCGGCATCAACACCCTTCTTGAAGCAGAACTTGAGCAATCAAGTAGCGCTTCTCAAACCGAAAGATTCTTGATCACACAAAGGAGAACATTCATAACAGGTTTCTCATCTGGAAAGCATCCATTTTTTTGCTTTTCCGATGGAGGGGGGGGAAAGCAGTTGCCACCTAATAAACCGTGCAAATGTGACGTAATCGACAAAGGTTAATTTTAGCCGAATAAAGCATCCAATTCTTAGCGACAAAAACCCTGTAAGCCACCAGGGTTCGAGGTGCAATTGCCTTCACGACGCGAGGTGCAATGACGACGACAAGCGCGTAACAATGTCTGCGCAGTTGCTGTGCATTGTCTTCGCTGCGAGGCGCCGAGTGTGGACGTGAAAGGCAGGTGAAAAAAAACGAGCAGCGGACTGGGCCGGACAAACGGCTTGTAGCTCTAGGTTAGAGACGCTGTATCCGCTTCCACTTCAAGGGCGTCTCCCAATCTTTGTTGTTCAAAAACTGCGTTCACCGGCGAGCGTTCTCACGACACGAAAGAAACTCGACGGTCATGTCACGTTACGGTGCAAGAGAATGTTCGCGAGCAGGTCCGGTGGAGCGCGTCGCCCCAGAAAGCAGAAGACACGTAACAGACATTAGACAGAACTTTCTCGCAATACTGAAACATGTGTTAACCGAGGTAGAGAGAACAAAACGGCACACGTCATCTGGAGTTGCGTCACGGGCGAAGAACTCGTAGTGTCCAACCGCGGCAGGAAAACCAAGTTCTCCATGCGAATTTGCGAATTCTCAATTTTCTTGATGCGACATCCAAGAAAAAGTAGTCGACGTTACAATCTTTAAGAGGCAGAACCTTCCACGCCATCGACATTCATAAAATTGAAAACGCAATCACATCTTGTCCACACAGCTTCTCTCAGACTAATCTCTAGCGCTTATTGCGGTTGATTTTTGCCGAGCCTTGCACTCGCTCACTCACCTACCGCATACTTTCAGTGAGGACCACGCTTTCACATTATTTCTTTTGTACTTCTGCCGCAGAAGTTGCCGTTGCTTGAAGACTACAGCAAAAAGCACGTTGCGGCTCCTACACACTTAATAAAACCTCGATATGGCCCCATTAACAAAAAGACAAGCACTATCCAACCGCACCAGGTTTTATCACGCTGTGAAGGGGTGCAAAACACCGATACATTCAGAGTGTTAAATCTATTTTTTTCCACTCGGCCAAGTTCAGATTTTCCAGGTTACTTAAAAGTGCTTTCTCACTCGCCCAACTGACTGCTTCGCAGAAAAAAGGTCCTTGGAATAAACGTGATGGATGACCAACGCCGCGTTGCTATGTGCTTTGCACTGGCATCGAAAACGAGAACAATGCATCAGTTTCTACAATAGCCAGGCTTCAAGCTGGCTGTGCGGTCTTTCGCTTGTTGGAAGGACCAACTAACGCGGTGCAGATCTGACCTTTAGCTTAATGCAATCCAATACAGTACAAAGAGATCGTCTACCACCCGGTTGCTTTCGACAACTGTGTCAACAACTTCGGCTTTTCGTTTATTCAGTGTCCGCTTGGACTCTCGAAACCGTGGTTTGCAGCTAAGCTATTGGAAAATATTTCCTCAATTTTTTCCTGCAGCGGTACTGTAAAAGCGCGTTGATTTTTTACAGAGCAAACAGGCTGCAGCGAAGCACGCAATGGCAAGCAGTGGTGTCGCTGTGAGAAGCTCCGTTTTACGAACCACACAAGTCGCAACTGTGTAACGTCTAGTCCTGCACGTCGGACGACAAGCGTCACCCAACTGGAATTAAAAATTCGACTCGTTCCCGAATTCGCA
>JGI24022J15233_10010513_pt1 | contig 10503 bp, 10 predicted proteins | sample Ectturendosymbi2_FD_15233 | JGI IMG/M metagenome (IMG submission 15233)
TTCGATTCGTTATTTTTTTAAGTACCGCGAAGTGGAACAAATGACCCCAAATTTCCAACACACGCAGTCACTGAAATCGAAAAGAGCTTGATGCATAATAACGGAAATCGAAAAGAGCTTGATGCATACACTGAAATCGAAAAGAGCTTGATGCATAATATCGAAAAGAGCTTGATGCATAATGAAATCGAAAAGAGCTTGATGCATAATAACGGCTTCTGTTCTACGCTGTCTTGCGAAAATAGTCTGCACTAATTCAACTTACCTTTACCGACCACGTGTAGCACGCTGTCGTGTCTTTTGACGCCCCGGGCCAGCCTGTCTGTCAAAACAGTCTGCGTCCACGAAGATAGTGCTGCGCCGAGGTAAAAGGTTGAACCTGCGAAGCGTTGTTTCGAGTAGTTAGTTACATATGAGCTTAGCACATCGGGCATAGTGCAGCACCACGTCGTCCTACTCACGGAAACATATTTCTTGCTCTACGAACGAGCCTTTGTAGTTGTTGCTGATGAAGCTCGGACCTTCCGTCTTTTCCGCATATTTGAGTACATCGTCGGAGTAATAAAAGTTCCCTGGAAAGCTTTTCTTCATTAAGCGGATCAGATCCAAATTCTGCAAAAATTCTTAAGTTTTAATTTCGCATCAACGTTAGAGTGGCTGGAAGATAATTATGACGTCAGTGTTTCCTGACACTGATCCGTTTAACGACAAGCAAACTGATCCCTTGTTTCATGTCTACCTATTGAACAAAAAATCGTCAAAATCAACGCATAACAAAAGCTTAATGACTAACAAAATACATTCGACCGCATGCAATAGACCAAATGATGTTGAAAAAGTAGGACATAAATTTCCCAAACGTGAAATGAATGAATCAAGGAAACGAGGACGCTACGGTCGCGTAAAAGAGGTTTCAGCAAAGCAACTCATCGCGAAAAGTTATAACGTTTATAGATTCATCCTGCCGTAGTAAGTAACTCGTTAACTTCTGAAAAATGAGGTAAACGATTTGCATTCAATGAACGCTATTCAAGAAAAACGAACTGTAGCAGCGATTGTTCGTTGTGAAAATGGATTGTGGAACAATCGTAGTTTACGAACAGCAGCGGCCGTTTGTGCCTTGGGCATGTTGCTGTGAATAAAGGTGAGCGACAGGTGTTTTAGGGTGTAACAAACAGCACTTGAGAACAAGTTCCAACCGAACTTCTTGTTGCCGTCAGCTCAAAGCTTCGAATAAACAGTAGCAGATGAAAGTATAATGCGGTCCCGAAAAATTAGCACCGGGCATGAATATATTGAAAGAAGGGGATGCTTTTGCTTTGATTAGCCGGCGAATGAATTTTGACATACTCGTAAAAAGCAATTCGAAAAATGGTATTTCTCATCTAGTGCGTTGGGGCGGTACGTATATATACGCACGTGTGACTGGCTGCAGTTTACAAAATTGACACGTTTTTTTGAGAAATTTACGGAAAAATGGCTGTCATTTATGTGAAAGAATTAGGGCCTTTCACCACACTTTTCACGGCCAGTTAAGGATGGAACTTGGCCCCTTTAGGGATTCATAATTCACCCTGAAGTGGTGATACAAGTAGGTTTTTGTTTTGAAATGCATCTTTTTCAAGTTCTTACAATACCAACTATTTGCCTTAATTTTTACTAGTTCTGAAAATAATCAAAATGTGACGAAATTAATGAAATATAAGCCAGGATTATGACCTATAGCAAATAAAGGCGTGGCTCATTAGTGCAAAACATGCTTGCGTGTGAACACTTTTTCAGACCTGAAATTCAAAAATAATCTTCAAGTTTCTTCATTTGCATATTTTTGTGCTTGTGAGTCTTTAATAAGTATTGTTAGCCAATATGATGTTCAAAAATATTGTTAGATTAAAAGTTGACGGCAAGCTTAAATTTTTGCAAACATTTTTGCTGTAGCCTAACTAACCATTGTCTTCGCCAGGCCCGTAACCAGCTTGGGACACTAGGAGGGGCAGAGTTTTCTGAGAGGAGCCCAAATTTTAAAATACTCTTATGTCCAATAGTTTTAAACTATGTCCAACACATTTTTCCAGGAGGGGCGAAATATTTTTATGGTATATTTTTATGTATTTTTTAATTTTATTTCTTTAGTGGGACGAAATGTTTTTATGCGCCCCGTAGTTAACGGGTCTGGTCTTTGCGTACGTCAGGTTTCCGACCGTCTTTCCGTATTTTAAGGCGAGCTAGACAAAAATAAGGGTCGGGTCACACACAAAGATTTGAAAAACTGTATTTGTGGCCTGTCCAGCCTCGTACTCGGCGTTAATTGATGGGTGCAAGGAAAAGCTTCATGCGCGGTGCTCGCATTGGCTTGCCACCAGTGCAGCATTCACTACGAAAGTAGCCATAATACCCAGATGGCCACCCACAAACCACTCGTGAGTCGTGACACTCCGCATAATGAAACGTACTTTCCTTTTCATCTAACTTTGCAATGAATCGAAATTAATGTAAGTTTTCCGGTTGTCTATTTCCTTTTCACGTAAGTTGAGTTTATCGGAAAAGTCAAAACAGTTTCGTTGAAGTTACATCAAACTTTTGGGATATCAAAAAAGCTGTTGATCAGGTTGTCGTGTTGAGCACCCCTCGACCATAGGCGCCGGAAGGGTGGGGGAAGGGGGTTAAGAGAACCCCTGTATTTTAAAATTTGATGTTTTACTTTTAACGTTTCAGTGGAAAGTTTTTTTCGCTTAGTTTCGGAGTTGGTAAAATGGGATTTGACCACTGTTTCCCCCTTTGAAAAAGTCCTTTTGCCACCCTTGGAAGAATTTATTATTGCCCCCTCCCTTGGAAACAATCCTACCGACGGCCATCCCCTCGACAGTTGGTTCATTTTCTTTCAGGATATGAAGTTGACGGCAGATTGTTGTTGATTGTGGAATCATGATTAGATCAGGACAAATTTGATTGATCTGCTTAATGATCAACACAATATTTAATTAACTCCATATATGTGAACATTCAATGAAAATTTGATCGTAAGACTTCAACTTCATACCGACTTCGTCACAAAAAACTGGTCTGTACAAAGCTAACATTTTGAATATTCTGCTCTGAAATGTTGCAGACTTGGTTATGCACTCTGGTTTGTTCTTGTAAAAAAAGTTATTACAAAACAACTGTTTCCAAAGTCTGTTCTTACGTTGGGAGGGCTAGCTAGGAAGATCTGCTCCAAACTGTAGTCGGCCATTTTATCTTTGATTGCTTTGACAAAGTTAGAACGTATATCTTCATCATACGTGAGTCCCATCACCATCCGACATATCTCTTTGTTACGTTCTCTCGCTCCTTTTGGACGCGAAGGCTTACACCTGAGGAAAAACGACATCCGTTTTTGCCACATAAATTTATTCTGGCTGTTTTCGTTGTTTCAAGCAATTGTGCATTCTCGAGTCCAGTTTTCTGTGTGAAAAGTGCCTGTCCATAGAAGCAGGAAAAGCTTAACTATCATGTTGAGTACAAGTGATTGACGGCATAGATTTCGATTTTGCGATGTTTTTTTACTGTGCATCAAGTCAGTCGCAACTAATTATGGCGTCATTCATCGAAATGTTTTGTTTTTCTTTCGCTTTATTTTTAACTTGCATTTAAGAGTTACGTGCATTGCTTTTTGAATACACGAAGTTGGTTGCTTTTCCAATCCATTTTACCAACAAAACGAAAAGTTCGCTTTTCCTTTTTCAGCATTTACCTCTGAAGCCGAAACAGATATGAACTGCGATGGTCACAGAAGAGCATCATGATCTATGACAGAGATGGCATGTGCGACCTTCCAACCTCTTGCTCGACTGACCTCAATGGAAGGTTGCAAGCGAAAACTTCGCGTGTGATGCTACCAGTGACTTGCCAAAAAGAATAGGACGGAGAAAAGCTTTCATCATCGTAACACTTACATATCGAGCCAGTCCGATTCATATCTCCAATGCACAGCCAAGTACGGCTTGTTTCCCATCACTTTCTCTATGAAGGTGGCTGCAAATTTTCGGGTGGGCAGGGGTCTGAAAAAAACAAAATCAGGAACACATGACTGGACTTCCAAGCTGCATGTTTCAATGCGACAAAATGAATGCAATTCAAAAAAAATGTTTACATGTATTCGTTTGTGATAGAGAGAGGTCTTATAAACACCTTCACAGCCATATCAGTAATCTTAAAGAAAGCAGAAATCAGCGTATAGATCTCAGGAACAGAATTAATCTTTTGCGTCATCACAACAGTGGACCTTGTTTGCCACCATCATGTAAGCGAGATTTTCCAGCTGCTAACCATAAACTTGTTTATGTTCTCAAATGTATCATATTGAACGTTTTTCAAAGTCGTTCTTTTCTCTTCATAACATTTTGTCAGTTAGTGTTTCTACTGATTTCCAGTAAACCGCCTTGCCACAAAGTTATGCTTCAGTGCACATCAGTGCACAGAGTTAAGATTGCAGGAACTTTCTGACCCAAAGCGCTTGATGTTTTGTGACGCAGTCAAGATAAAAATATATTGTTAGTCACAGAGTTTCAAAAATTGTGGGTGTGCGTCGGTGACATGCGACTAACTGGCCTAAAACAGAAGCGGACTGTGCGTTGCACTCGGTGGTAAATTCCAGCTATTCTCAAACTTCATCTATCCCTGCCACCATACCTCATAAACGATTTCGCAATGCGAGAAAATGTAGCCAGCCATCTGTCCTGACTAGGCAAGCATTTCTTGCCGTAAATGACTCCCAAACATTTGTATTCATTCGGTCCAATGATACCGGCACTGAGATCGTTGGGAACAAGCTCCTCGTACGATTTTATTTTAATTTCTTTTAATACCTGAAAAAGACAAAAAACTTGGGCTTGCACCTTTTCAATACAGTGATACAAATTACAGTTTTGAAATTTGCATTTTTGCGTAAAGCGCATGTGATAAACGCGGGGGTGGATCCAGCTAGTAACGTTAGGGGGGCGATTTCTGCAAGATTTGGTAGTAAGTCTCAGAACGGCTTCGCAATAAAAGAGATGAAGCATACTTCACAGCACTGTTGTGACAAAAGAATGGACGACAGAATGGCCTTATATCGTGAACAACGAGACATTTCGAACAATGATCAATGACTTATTCGGGATTGGTTTTGATATGTCGTTTTCCGAGGTGTACAAAATTATGGTGAATCAAATTACTTTCGTAGGTTTTATCCGCTATTGGATAAACGCTTAGACTTTTTATGTTTGTTTAAAAATTGGTGTCGCTTTGAATGAAGCGCAGCGATGCCAACATGGTATTTGTAGGTTTGTACAAAGGTGCATGTTAATTAGTAGAATATTTTCAAAAATATTACGAAAAAATAGGTATGCAGTGTTTGTAGCGTTGTACTATTCTTATCCTACTGAAATAGTGAAAGCTAGTGAAAATAGTTGAAAACAAAATTTTGTCACATCTGAATGTTCACACCTTAAAGGTCATGACAATAACAGTAATATATACTTAACTTTTCGCAATTTATACAGTATTTATGACTATCTGTAAACGGATACCACTCGTATATTTAGTGCATATCAAATGAAGCCACTTGAAACAAAAGAGTTTCTGTACATTTTTACTCGGTACTACGGAGATGTGCGCATGCGACAGAGTTCACAAGCAGCAAAGTAGTTCGTGTCAACATTGTATTACTTTCATTTCTGCTGCTCTTTGAAAGTGGTCAATTCCTTCTTGGCGCTTCTTGTCAATATCTCCGCATTTCACGACAGCGTCAAGGTTGCCTTTGCACTCCTTGCGAAACTCCTTCATCGAAGCAACACCAAGCGCCTTTAAAAAATTAAAAACTTTTATAGGTTCAGTGTTTGATCATCTCTTGCAATAGAATAATATTCATAACATACAGTAACTTAGCGTCTTATTTAGAGAAACCAGGGGTTTATGAGAGAAAGAACTGGAGATATAAATCTTTTGAATATCAACATCCAATTTATGAAATCTAGAAAATATTACGCGATTTATTCTATGTATTTATTAAAAACACGTTCTGCATTAACGTCTGTCAAAAGTAGCCTTTTCGTTGCGAAGAACCAGCCACTAAACACAGTACATATATCCCTTACGAAGACAGTATCCTGAAAGCTTTTATTCAAATAGACTCCTCAGAGTTTTATTGCAGCATTAATTTGCTTTACTTATCTCCATTGGAAGAAGTATGGTCATAATCTTTGAATTAATATCCTGAAGACCACTCGTTACTTTTCGAGTTATGCGCAATTACCAACAGGTTTTATTATAACCGGCACAATCTTCTTGAGGAGTGGGGAAGGCTTTTGTTGCATAACAATACCTCGTATTTTAAACAACCAGCAGAATACAAAGATATCACTCCAAATTCTTTTATGAATTCAGGGAGAGCGGCTGTTCGGCTTTCAACCCTTGCTTGCATCTCCCACATGCAGTTTTAAAAAAGGTTAACAAAATCAAAACTTTCGTTAAGTTATATAATTTGTAATTCGCTATAACAGGGCGAAATGCTTACAGAGAAGTTTGTTTACGTACTTTAAGAACTACTCTAAACGCGAATTTACTAAGCAAAGCATTTCCTACCTTTTTTAAAACTCCGGGGTCAATAGTTTCGTTTGGGGGCCACACTAGGTCAACAGTGTAGTTGGTGTCGAAGATCGGCAGGACAAACGGATTAGCAGCCTTATCCCCCATTCTTGGATGCCTGTAGGACATTTCAAGAAAACAATGTGTCAAAACCTCTGGAGTTTCTTCTTTCGGTACTTCATTTTATTTCATGCTTGTTTCATTAAGCTGTAGTTTCTTTATGCCTGCTACCAGTTTTTAGCTACAACATTTATGGAATATTAAAAGCAATGAAAACAGTAAATGGCACATGCACCACCGAAATACTGCAAGCCGGCAGTGCTTCACCTGTGAAAAACCGGTACTGCGATGCTCCTCCCCATTTCATAGGCAGTAACGGCGCCTTGCCGGAAAAGTCGAAAAAGGTTGTTGGGGCCCATGTCGAAGTAAAGCATAGGTAGAATGTAACCTGGAGATTTGAGTGATGGCTGAGGCTGAAAAAATGTAACGCATCGCTGTTGTAAATTGTATCTTGGTCGTAGTACTGCGAAGTGTCATTGTATAATAAGAGCAGCAGTGGCTTATCTGCGTGCACCAAACAACGTTGTCTTTATGCAGTTCTACAAAACTTTGCTCAAACATTTCCCAAGTAATCAAATCATTTAGATTTAAACGACTTGTTGTTTGCATAAAAAGGTTATCTTAGAAGTGAGCTGCAAGCGTAATAGCAGTTTAATCTTAGAGTTCTGGGAATGGAATTATTTGACGCCGCCCTTTTGGCGAAGACTATTTGGCGCCGGCCACTTGGCGCTGAGCTGCTTTTCTGCTTGCGCTTATCTGCTTGATCACACTTACGCACACGTCGTTGCCTCCAGAAGGTAACTCGTGAGCCTCTTGTAGAAACTAATGTTGTGCATTTGTGTTTAGAGGATGGTGAGCTTATTTCTTCATTTCGGGACTTTAACGACGTGCTTTTCTTAACATTAAAAAATCTTCTTTTTCATTTCCTCTTAGAGCCCATGACAGAAATGACTGAAAAAAGTCTTAGCCAGAGGGATAATCGAAATCTTTCCTAAGGCGAGTATCTTTACGTTTTTGATAAACAGAGCAAAAGTTACCCAATATTACTGTTTTGGAGATGCAAATTAAACAAACGAATGTAAAGGGCGGATTCACACTAAAAAATGAATGTAAAGGACGGATTTACTCCAAAAAAGTGAGTGTAAAGGGCGCATTCACACTAAGAATAACGAAGTATTAAAGAAAATAAATGAGCGCTGTCACAGTGCTTCAGCAGTGGAAGTAGAGGTTGCTTGTATCAAAACAATTTTGAAACGCAAAGCTGAAGAAACTCTTGAAGAGTCGTCAATTATGAACGAATTTATTGAAAATAGTTCTCAAGCGGCACGAGCATCACTTCTAAACTCACAGCTTTGAAACAAATCGTACGAACAGAACGCAATCTACTAAAGTCTGCTCCTCCAAACCCTGCAAATTAACACTTGTGAATCCTAAACTGGCGCCAAAACAGCTCAGTGCCTAAACGAATGGTTTTGATTCTGACCTCTTTAATGCAAATTGAGGAATACAATTCTAAGTAATAGGCAGATGTTTCTTTACTTCAAACAACTCTCTAACCAAAATTGACTTTTGCTGCCACTGGAGATACAAGGCACCTACTGCCACCTTCGAATCCCGAATGATTGTATTACGATTACAGCAGAAAATTTCACCCATTCAATGAGGTCATAAATTTTTGGTTAGGATAAGGTAAAGTGCTAGATTTTGATGGTAACTCGAAAGGCCAACTTTGCAATTAGTTTATTTGTTATATCAAGTCGTGCACGAATCATGTACAAATTTATCTAGTTTTCGCAGTTCATCCAAACACAATAGCCACTCGAGACTTGTCAACTCCCATGAGGCCTGTCAATTCTCATGCTACGCAAGTAAAGTTACCTTGTAGGCAGTGAGCAAACCACTCCACATAGTAAAAAAACTGTGATCGGGAATGCTTCTTCCTGTCCTTCGCAACGATATAATAGAGCAGTGGTTCTCGAATTGGGCGGAATTGCCCCCTTGGGGGCGATTTTGAGGGCAAGGGGGCGAAAAAAAGCAAAGGTGCCGATAGGGGGCAAAACAACACAAAGGGGGCGAAAATGCTCAACCACTAATCGATCACTGAGTTAACTTCAGTAGCCTACTATTATGACTTGTTTTACTGTGATAATCGTTGGGGGTTGTTGCTAAAGCAATTTACCCGTTAAATATTTACTCTGGATCGTCCATGTGCTACACTGCGGATTATTTTCACAAGAATTCTGAACGTAATATTAGGGTCGTAATACAATTGCTTAGTTCAGCTATTTAATGGCTTGTTTCAGCTATTTAATACTTTCTTGAATAAAATTCTTTAAATTTACTACCTTGTGTTTGCTTTATCAGGCTTGGGGGGCGAAAATGACGTGTCGAGAGTGAAAAGGGGGCGATGGAATAAAAGATTTGAGAAACACTGCAATAAAGGATTAAGCCTCCTCTGATGTGTGGTTACTACGAAGCCACGTAGTTCTCCGACTACTCGCAAAATTTAAGGTTGCACATTGCTAATATATATTTTAATATGGAAAAATGTTCTACTGAGGCAGAGAATGGTTCACTTACAATCTTCATTTTGCCGAAATTGGTGTTGATTCCAAGATCAAGAGATTTCTTGGAGGCTATCGCTGCTTTGACGGCTTCATTCATTATAGGCCCGCCTTCTTTTGAGTCTGAAAAAGGTGTATTATGATACAATAAGATGCATAGCTACGAACACAAGAGAAAACAGACGAAACCAAACTTTGTGCTGCACAGGTTATTTCTTTAATTGTGTCTTGAAACACTTTATTGCCGAACGTTTTTACCTGAGTCTTCATCTTGTGAATTCTTTGCAGGCTTAGGCTTTGCCGGTCTCACTTCATCGTTAGATTTCGCCTGAGGTGCCGGCGCTGCTGCTTTCTGCTAAGAAGGAATTTGTCATTTGATGAAATTCGTGTTAAACCAGTCAGTAATTACGGACAAACTCAACTTCGTCGTTGACCGCCAACAGTTCTACGCTTGACTCACCCCAATAAAATTCATTCAGATCTTGAACTGAGCATGAGGGCAAATAAAATCATGGTAGGTGGTTTACTTCAGTGCGAAAAAAGGTGCTTAAAAATTTACAAAATAAACGCGAGACAAGGGTTAATTATTGCAGTTAAAAGTCAATAAGTTACAATAGAAAAATAACAAAATGAAGTTCTTCAGATTTTTAACACTTTGATAAATTTGACGACATCGATCAACGCAGTGCACTACACCAGGCCTGGAACCATGAGAGCGAAACCGGGCAATTACCCTCCTTCGAAATGTTCAGAACAGTTTGAAAGCACCAAAAACGTTTTAGTTGTTATGTTAAGTGAAGCAACAAGTTGCAATGACTTTGCTGCCCCTCCGAAAAATCCGAAATCAGTATCAGATGAAACTACGAAGTTCAGGGTTTTATGAATTTCCTAGTTGTGCAGTTTTTGCCAAGTGTTACGACGAGAATTCTTTTTAAAAATCGCGCAGTTGCCACTCAACATTACTGGAACTTCTACACCTATTGCAGTGTATTACAACACGCTGGCTTGGTTTTCTAGAGAGAAACAATACTGCGGTCTTTTGCAGCTCATTTTCATTCCAGCTTGACAGCACACAGCAGCTGCAAACCTGTCAAGTGCATGTTGAAGCCCTTGTTCAAAAGATACAAGCAGCACCAAATCGTCTGCAAAAACCAAAGGGTTGATCCTGCAGCTTCCAACAGTGATACGCCCTCGTCGACTAGGCTGTGACTGCCTACCCCAGTGGTTCCCAACCGGGGTGCCGCGGCACCCTAGGGTGCCAATTGCAATACCC
>JGI24022J15233_10010515_pt1 | contig 10502 bp, 4 predicted proteins | sample Ectturendosymbi2_FD_15233 | JGI IMG/M metagenome (IMG submission 15233)
TCAACATTCAGTTACCCGCACAAATAATTTCTCAACCCGCGTCCGCCCGCACCCGCACGCATAGCTGTACGGGTTACCGCACACGCCCCACAAATGGTGCCGGGTACCCGCAACCCACGCGGGATAACCCACCTCGCGCAGAACACTATTCTACAATCAAGTCGATTGAAACTGTACAGGAGAAATTAAATAGGAATTATAATGGAGACAATGTGAACTTCACAAGGATCGGTCCGAGTTTCGGTTTTGCTGGTGTAACAAAAATGTTGATTAACGAAGTTCTAAAAATTCGAGACTTCAGCAAACTATCGAGGCTGCTGTTCGCGACCCCCACAGCAACTCCTCCGCGACCCACCGGTTGGGAACCACTGATCTAGACATTAGTTGAATGAATGTTTTATGCATGCGTAAAATTAAAATTTATGTATAAACTCTGCAGTCGGTGTATGCCGAAAGATCAGCGCATAACTACGTTGATGTGGAAACTACACGTTTGTTGTGCGAGACTGAGGTGTGAAAACGTAAATTGGCACTTGTAAGCTGTCTTGCCTTTACCGGTTTTTCGTTGATCTTTAAACGTAAGGTTTAAATTTCTTGGCTATTTTATGCACATTTCTTGAGTTCGACCAACTCCATTACGAGTGTGCCTGTGATTCTTCATACTTTGAGACATAAGCATCTGGTGATTCGTATTGTTCAGACATTACGTGACTGAAATAGGGTGCCTCATTCTAAGATGCCCAAGCGTTTTGTTGATTAGATGCATTTAAATGACCTGTTTATTGCTTCAGAGTCCGTTCTGTTCGTGAAAATTGTAATGATAATTTTCTTCGACAGCGAATTTTTAGATTTTTTATGCGTACGTCGGTGTTTGTACCGACGGTGTGAGCTTTCTGAATGGGAATGCAAAGACCAAATGGACGTTAAAAACACACAAAATTAAGTCTAGTTGTTTACACGCAAATATCTTGCTACTGCTGCTTCGCTGTGGTGGCCGCAGCTGAGGGTTGAACTCCATGTTTTGCTATTTAGGCCGCGTGGCCTGATTTGTCCCGTTTTGAGTTAGTTTGCATATAAATAAAATGTGTTCATACAATATCTCCGACAGAGTCATTCACTTTTAGGTATATTTCAGCAATTATAGTTTTTATTCATCGCGAGAATGTATTTCTTTGAATAAACGTACTGATGTGCCGTATCGCGCCAGGAAAATGTCGTGAACTACATTTTTGACTGTAAAATTAAGTGAACTGTAAACTGCATTTTTGACATGATTTCAAAAAAATAAGACTTGATGGTTAGCATTCCTATTCGATCTCTCTTAGACGTTTTAATCGTTAAAATGTCAACAACCCATTTTTTTTTATTCAGATCATTACGCCTCCTCAGTATCTTGTGGTTGTGTTCATCGGTTCTTCTCCTGCAGAACTCAATGCTTCAAACAATCGTGTGGATAACCAGAGCTCGTTTCTGATTGAAGTAACGGTTGATTGTTGATTTAAAACAACTTGGTTGGCTTATCTTACCTTGTGTTGAAATTTTTTTCTTTGCTATTTGATTTTAATCGATTTTATTTTATGCGTCGCGCTGACGTTGGCAGCCAAGTTAACTCACACGTCCTTGTATTAGTAACTCCTGTTTTGGAAAGATAGTTTAACCTTGAAAAACGTTTCGTCTGTTGAATCACGAGGCAGCACACTTCAGTAATGCCCGCGAATTCAGTTTTTTGGTGTCTGCTGTAGAAGGTCACAAGCCTTATGCCGTAAGACACACACTGACCTGTCTAATTCAAACTAAATGTGGAAGAGCTCAGAAATCCACCTTCTATGCAGAGTGATAAGCAAAAATGGTTGAATGCCATCCAAGTGTATGTGTTGTTTGGGAGGTTCAACTGCGTGTTTTACAGCCGGTGCCTATTTTGCACATGTCTTTGTTATTCTGTAGCCCAAGCAATACGCCAACAGCAGAAAATTGCAGATCAGAATTTTTTAGCGATACCGCTAGATCTTCAGCATAAAATGCGTTGTTTTGCAGTGGAGCTTGATGGACAGACAGTGGATTAGAGATCTAATACAATCCTTTTGGTTTCTTGGCTTCTTGTTAGGCGTTGTGTTTTTTGGTCAGCTGTCCGACAGATATGGCCGACGCATCACAATGCTAGCAGGTGCGCGTGGCTTGGATTTGTGTTCAGTTAACTATTTTGGTTTTCCAGTGTGAGATGTGTCAAGCGCGTCTGGCTGAGTGAGTCTGCTTTCAGTCGACGCTTAATTGTAATATACCGACTACGATTGACGAATCCGTCAAGTTGTCGTGGTTGCCGTGCCCATAATTATTGTTAGTTTGCGCCGGTGGCAAAGTTTGATCTTGTTTTCACCCTTTCTAGGTTTCCACATATTCTTCCCTGTTTGCCTGTTGACATCATTTGCGTACAGCTGGCAAACCTTCAGTGCTTGTAGATTGATCACCGGGTTTTTGTGCGGTGGTGTGAGACTGGTGCAATATGTTTACACGCAAGAGATGTTGGGAAAAGAGTGGTGGAAATTAAACTGTAAGTTGTGTGTTTGTGGCCTGTGAAGCAGAGTGTTTTGCAGCTTTTTAAACACTTAATTTTCGAGAGTATTTGCAGCGTAACGGTCACTTTTTGGAGACGCGAACTCAGAATGCATGGCCCGTGGTATTTTGGCAGCACAAACAATAAGGGATTCCCCGCTCGACCAGGTTCACTCTTTAATTGTCTGTGATGCACTGCGCCTTTTGTAACTAGATGATGTCTTCCTAACGGCGCTGTGTGACGCGGCGTCGTAGCAGACACGTGTAATTGTTTGCCTCGCAACTGCATACTAGCTCTCGTTTATATTTCATTACTTGAAAATATGCCATGGCTCAGTGATTGCGAAAATAATTTGGCATTAATTGGCTGCACTGCTATAGCTCCTAGAGCAGTGGTTCTTAGCCGTATTTAAATATTTTATCCTTTAATCAAACAGGATTACCAGATTTACCTCCAATACACTCAGTGTTGTTCAGTTATTGAAAATACAAAGGTAACAAACTCTTACAGTTTAGAAAGATTATAGTAATTTACATTTGCTGCAATTTGTTTCAGTAAATTTACCCCCTTGGAAGATGAGATTTACTCCCAGGGGTAAGTTTACTCCAGATTAAGAACCACTGTCTCAAAGTGTCCATCGAACTGTCCAATGTGCCCTTACTGCGTACGCTCACGTCTGTGCCAGCCAAGCGATTGTAATTCAAATAAACGTAAATGAAAACTTACCTCAAAGATGACCTGTCCTTGCAAACTTGTTTAACATTATTTGTATGGCGCAAACGTATCCCAAATCAAAGTCGTATTAGTGTAGAAAACCTGCGTTTCAGAGGCAAAGATCTGATACCCGATTTTTCTTTTTCGCGTCACCTTGATCTTGTTTCATTTTAAACCAGCTATGTCCAACTGAAATTGCCTACGGGACCAAAAAATATGTCACCATCTTAACTAGGGGGCATCATTGAAGGGGCTTATTTTGATCTTAGCAAACTAAATTTCGTTTAAGCTAGTGTACTGACAGCGTTCGAATTCTAACCGCAATGGTAGCGACTGTTTGGCACCTTTAACCACTCCGTAAGTGTGATTTCATAAGGCTTGTTTAATGCCAATGGAACAAAGGTAGAAATCAAAAAACTTGCAAAAAGTTTTGCACCAAAGTGTCAGTGGACATATGGAAATCTCCCAGCACGCGGTACATATGTGGTAAAGTGGCACTGAGGACCACCTGCATCAAAAGTGTCAAATTAAAGAATATTAAAATAAGGACAGTTGTCAGTATGTAGGCTACTTATACCACAGCGAAAACCTGAACGCGCAAAACCTTCGAATGGACCGCATGCAACACGCTGGCCGCCGGTTCGACATAGTTGCATTTGACATTTTGAAATTGAACAATTTTGTAGTGTTAATACATTTACAGCTAAGGTAATCAAAAACTGTAGACGCTATTATCCACACAAAAAGTGACGAAAATATATACAGTACTGCCCCGCAAATCTTGTTAGTTCTTCCGTATAAACAAAAATAGCGTGCTACCTTGATATTCTCGAAGATAACCATAGAGTTGCTGCGCAGTGTGGTCATCAAGTACACAGACTGCTTGCTTAATAATTTGTTGGCAACGGTCAAACAGTCACTTGAAACATGCAATTCTGTAAAGGTGTGCAACACGCAATACTGACAGTGTTCGTGAGTGATGAATCAAGAACCAAGAAATTGTGATTATTCAAAAAAAGAATTCTGTTTGTTGATCCACCCGTGTAGCCCTTTAAAATCACCTTCGTTATAGAATATAAGTCTGTTCGCTATGTAAGCGTGATGGACTGATGGTACCGCCGTCATTGCAGATATTGCCATTGTTTTTGCATGGTATTAGGTAACTTATTCAAGCTTAAATATTCTTTGCTGCTTGTCTTACCAGCTTTATTGGACGGTTCCATGTTCGGCATCGGCATTGCGCTGGTCAGCACAATAGCGTATTTTGTTCCCAATTGGAGAAACCTTGTTCGACTGCTTTCCATCATGCAGATCCCTTTCATGTTGTGTCTGTGGTAAGTCATTGGTTTAACATTCGTCTAATAAACGCATAAAAGTAGTTTTTTAATGTCACTGCAACGGATTTTTAATGGTTGTAAAAGATTTCGGACATTGCGACAATCAGGGAAATAGTGCGCGGTCAGTACACCAAATTGTGTCATTCGAACAGGTTTTTTGTTGATCATGCGTTGTACTCTTCCTCAAAAGGTGTCATTGCAGGTTAGTTCCAGAATCACCCAGATGGTTGTATTCGCAAGGCTGCCTAGACGCGGCAGAAGCGGTATTGGTCAAGGTGGCAAAGAGGAATGGTAAAGTCAAGCCAGGTAAATGCGGAAAATCTTTTTACACATTCTGCTTTGAAGCGCTGAAACGACGTTGTAGCACTTTCCAAGGCTGGGGGAAGATTTGTTGAACGAACTGCCAAAAATCTCCTCGGCGGCCTCGGTCATTCGCGCCTCGCAAATTAATCTTGCTTTGCAATCGTTCTCATGGCAGTAGTGAAAAAAACGTATGTGCTTTTCTTGCTGTCATCCATGCAATTAACCTCTTACGGCTTCCTGTCTGTGGGAACGTGATTCTTCGATTAACCCGGTGCGAGGAGGTTTTGTGTGAACGCAGCAACGTAGGTTTTCGGTGCAGATTTTGTGGCGGCACTAATTTCTTTTCTTGGTTCCAATACTTCAGATGACAAAAGAACTGAATCCTGTATGCAGATGATACGTCAAAAAATTATTTGTGTGTGATCGTCTTCAAAACTGTATGGGGTTCTTAATAATCTGCGACATTTTTAAGTTGCAAAAGCCCAAATTAGGATCGACGACAGTTTCGCCAAAGCTTTTTAGTGGCACGATGATGCTCCCGCTGCTTAGAGCTCTGTCTACAACATTCACAGTTGCAAAGTAGACCATAATATTGTGGCAGTGGTTTTGAGTCTGCTGATTTTGAACAGTTTTTTTGTCGTCGATTTGTTGTTCGTATGTCATTTGAGACTGTCCGAGAAGTCTTTCAATACTGGATGTTTTTTTCGAAAATTTTTGTCAATCGTTCACTACCAGCAAAACGAAATTATGATTTAGATTGCAATGATCAAAAAACAAATTCATTTTTTCCAGTTTTTGGTGATAAACGTCGTGTCTGTCAGTCAATCTTTTGCTTTGCACTTTCAGTTGTTAGGCTCGTGAAGAGGCCAGAAAAGGTAGAATCTTCTTACACTTTGGTTGATGTCTTTAGAAATCGTATCACAAGGAAAAGAAGTCTTGTTTTGCAATACTTGTGGTAAGCTGTGATTCTTTTAAAATTTGAGCTTCATTTTCCGCTTTTTCTGAAATTGTTCTTCACACGTCTTGGGACTAGCTCTGTTGCTTCTACTCGCATATATGCAGTAAACTTTCATGAACGAATCGTCGAAATACATTTTAGGAATGTCTGAGTTGGAAACACCGCGAAAGCTTTGCCAGCATTGCCCTGAGATATGTTCATCTGTCTTATGTTGAATTCGGCGTGCTAATGTCAAAGGTTTTCGATGAACATTTGCTTTGCCTTAGTGTGTAGTTTCAATTATTTTTTAATGTATTGCAGGTTTGTCGCTAGCTTCGTAGTCTATGCTTTGATCTTGGCGGCTGGGGAATTCAGCGAAAACCTGTACCTCAGCGAAGCGTTGCCGACATTGTTTGAATACCCGACTTTAATCTTCTTGTGGGTGGTGCTTGGCAAACCATGGTGGGTGAAACGCACTTGAACTTGGGTTTAAAAGTTTTAATTTGAGCATAGAAATAGCACTTTACTGCACTCGGCCTACCGCTATTTCTTGACAGAAGCATTATGGCTTATTATGCAACCGCGCTTCCGTTAAAAACCGCAGCTTCACTGAATGCGTTCGAAACAAGACGCGCTTCTTTATCATTAAAAGCTGCGACATAATAGTTTTGAAAAACTCGCACGTTTTCTTCGCTCGGATCGTTTCTTTGTGAAATTAACATGACAAGCTGAAACGCAAAAGATCTCAATACTACACCACTTTGAACTAAATTAAACTCAAACGATGATCCAGTGGTGCTTTTTTTCAGCGAAATAATGTTACATGCGGTTGTACGGCTGATGAACTTTAAATTTGTGATGCATGCAAAAAGTACATTTTTCTGTTGCAATACCATCTGCGTGCGTTTAAATGACTGTACTTTGTTGGTTCGTTTTCTGTTCTTTAGCTGTCAACACCACTTAATTGGAGCCAACAGTCCTTAGCTTAAATTGTTTTCTGATATTTGCAGGTGCGGTAGAAAGCGAGCACTAGTTACGGCATTTTTATTGGGTGGCTGTTCTTGCATCGCTCTGGTTGGTTTTGATCCAGCAGGTGCGTTCAATATGTGCTTCTCAGAGGTGGCCGGAGTCAAATTTTCAGACTCCTCCTCCGCTCCTGTTCCAAAATTTTCGAATCCGGATCCGGGTCCGAAATTTTTTCAAATTGTACAATCCTACTCATGTTCAGACTCCGGCAACCATCGATGCAACCGAAATTTAGCAATTTTGCGCTCAAGAAATGGCATTTATAAAGACCACGCAGACTCTTGCTACTGCCGGAAATAAAAAGTGACTCCGGGCCAGGTTTTTCGAAAATTCTTGACTCCGGGTCCGAAAAAACGCAGAATCCTGCCGGAGTCGACTCTGGCACTGCGGATCCGCGGACACCTCTGTATTGCTTGACGAATATCCGTTTATTTACGCGCAATTATCTCCGTCATGGGCTGCGGTTGGTTGTGTGGGAGTTTTCGAAGTCCACTGAAGTTGATTAATTGAATCAAAACTCGAAAAAGTCGCTTTTTCTCGTTGTGGTTGTTTCCGGTCTGAAGAAACACGTTGATTTTCCGCAAATACAATACAAGGCCCGCAGCGGTTGCCAAACTTCGTCTACTCGCGTAACATTTTTTTCGTTTCGTACAGTGCTCCAGACTTGGAGACATATACTTAGATAATTCTAGTTGTCTGATTTGACGAATTAAGCGAAATGAAAATGATTCTCATTCTATTCTAACTTGTGAAAAACTCACGTGCTCAAATTTTAGTTCTCATTTCTGGTTTTCCCGAAAATACTAGTTTGTCCAACGGCGTTTTTCAGCAAGCGATTAAAAGAAGAAAAACGCAACAAAAATATCAAAGTGCCATGCCACCATTACATCTTTTAAACATGCTTTACATCATAATGGGGCTGGGCATTATGACGAACAGTAGCTGTACGACGTAGTAGTTGTAGCTAGTTACGTGTAACAATGTAGTCTGGCAATGGAAATAACACACTTAGACTGGCAGTTGTAACTGTTTATATGTTTTGAAAACTGGTATGCGTTACACTTACAGTATCACAGCATGAGGCTATCCGTTTGTGATGATGATGACCGGAGATTTAACTTTAAGACTGGGTTTAAATTGAGAGATATTGATTTATAAGACTGGATTTAAATTGAGAGGATTTAAATTTGAGAGATATTGATGAATTCTTTACAGCAGTGCAAAATATAATGCTATCTACAGCCTAGCAGTACAACAGCAGGCTACGAGGGTCAGTCAATAAGTACTGTTTTATAGCTCAACTTTGCGTTGACTAGCAATCAAAACTGTTTTTTTTACTTTGTAACCACTGAGACTCTATACAAATTACTATTATAGAATTGAATATAAGTATAAATGAATCTACACAAGAAATGGATTTAAGCATTGATTTGATTTGAATATGCAATTTTAGTTCAGAGTTTAGTTTAATTTGTAGTTGTCGTGAATGCAGTAATTTTAATTTTAATCTAATTTTAGAAAAACAGGGCAGCTCTAATTTTCATTCTAATCTCATTTGGAAACGCTGAAAAAACTCTAGTTGTCCAAGTCTGTAGTGTTCTCGTTCCACCACCATTTAGAAAACACCATGCAGCACTCACAAATAAACAATAAAAGGCAAGAACGTTTTATGAATATCTTTGAAAGGGATATCAGTCTGTTCCCATACGCTGGGAACTTCAAAAACTAAAACAAAGAATAAAATGATAAAAAAGGCACAACAGTTTTAATGAGATGTAAGAAGTCTTTTGCCGACCAGGTGGTCGATGCGAACAATCACTCCGCTGACAGCGCGTCGGAACTCACAGTGAGACCGTTTACGGCCGCTCTTCGATTTGACTGTCATTGTACGCGAGAACCCCTGCTCGCACTTCCACGGAGACGGAAAAATCAATAACTGCAGAACATCGTGACTGGTTGGCTTGGGGTACGCACCATTAGCGAAGGCGTTCATGCAGACTACACACTGCGGCAGAGATTCTCCTCTGTTTAAAATAGCTTTGAAATCCGTATTTTATGCAAGTCGAGTAATACTTTCGGTTTGGCATGTTACAAACAGCTCGTGAATGCTAAGAAAAGAAAATATAGTAAGTTTAGTTTTGAAAAAATTTTTTAAAGTTCGATCAACATCACCATCGCTACAGTGCTACTAACACAGCGCGGTACAGCCGCTGCCCTGCTAGTGTCCCGCAGCACACCTTTTAAATATTTCTATCCTGAAACTTAGATCCAGATTTAAATTTTTCCACGGGGCGATTACTCACTTTTGCAGTCTCTATTCATGGCTAGCCTGCTCAGTTTCGTGCCTTTCCGTTAGTTACGGCAACGTTCTATAACCGTTGTATGTGGTTTGCAAGGTAACAGTTAAGTACTGTCTCTGTAGCTCGTTCAAGGCCAAAAGAATTGTCTTGGCCGAAGTCTGCGTTCTCTTAATTTACGGGCCTCGACCTTGCGCTGAAAACCTGCTACGGCTCCAGGTGCTCACAAACTTCGACGACTGCATGACTAACTTATTTCAAAAAAGCTAATTGACTTATTGCGAGATTGTTCAAGTGATAACTGCGAAACTATGACGTCGCGAAGAAAAACAATTCCCACATTCCAATACATCGGTCACCACTGAGGTCCAGAGTGGAATTCCACGCTCGTTGGTGTAAAATTAAAATATGTTTACCACGCTGACTAGAAGATAATTTACGTTCAGTTACTGTTATTTTGTTTGATTTCTAGTAAGCGTACCACCGGAAAGAACTTGGCGTACCGCAAGTGGTTCGCGTGCCATTGTTTGGGAACCACTGCAGTACTGCACTGGAGCATTACTGCGCTTCTGGAGCCAACTCTTGGCAGCTTAGGTGGTTTGTTACGATGAGTGGTATACGAAAACATTGCGGTACGGTGCACGTTCATCGGATGTTGGTGCAAAATAGTTGTCAACAGCCGTGTCACGAAATTTCGCGTAACGATATATTTTGTAGTAGGTTACTTGTTAGCTTTTTTGTTGTTTAGACAGAAGCAAAGCCAAAATGGCGGTGGGCTTATCCGGGCGAATGTTCGTATCGGCAGCATTTTCTATACTGTACCTGTATTCATCTGAACTCTTTCCTACATGCGTTCGAAACATTGCTATGGGATCATTGTCTTTTTGTGCCAGGATCGGAGGGATCTTAGCATCATTCTCCAAATCGATGGTAAGATGCGCTGTATTAGACTCTAAGGTGTTGTCTATGAACCCAGCTTTACTGTATGATGGCCGAGCATAATAAAATGTCGCGAAGAGTCGCTGCGGGTTCTTGCATTACCTTTGTTTGTTCACGTTTGTGCTCACCACTTGACTTTGAAAGCTGTTTCGTTTTGTTGTAGTCCATAGCGAACGTAGTCCATCAATCCTTGCAGGACTGTACGCACTATCTCACACTGGCCGTGCTTCGATTTCCGCAGATTGTCGCTAGTCCCGTGCTATCTTATCTCACATTCGGAGCTTGTGGAGCGACTGCTGGTTGTTTTGCTCTTAGCTTGCCCGAAACACTCGGCCAACCTTTGCCCGAAAAGTTTGGAGACCTGTGCGAGTGCAGTCGTGCGCAAGCGCCTGGCAGCG
>JGI24022J15233_10010521_pt1 | contig 10501 bp, 6 predicted proteins | sample Ectturendosymbi2_FD_15233 | JGI IMG/M metagenome (IMG submission 15233)
CGTTTGAGCCCTTGAACAGCTCTCTAGCGCAATCGGCGGAGGAGCTAAGGCGTTGGTAAGGCAACCGAAAACTGCTGTTTTTTAGGCCGAAATCGAAGTACCAATATATCGTAGACTGGTTCTCAAAGTGTTAAACACAGTGGCCCACGATGCTTTTAGGGATTTTTCAAATAATCAACATTTAAGTTATTCACCAGTGTTTAAAAGTGCCAAGTCAGCAAGTGAACCAGTTCCTTTTAAACAAATGCAGAGATGAGATGGCTAGAAATGATTTGCATTTAACTCATGACACCTTTTGCAGAAAGTTGATGAAAAAGCTATTTCTGTAATGGTTCAGGTACTACCATTGCTGCGTGAGCTTCATAATGCAGCCCTTGAGTTACTTTTATAAGTCCTTGGAGCAATTTGAGTTTGAGACCCTTGCTTTAGGGCATGATTTACCCTGGTATTTTGCAGTAACTGGAATTACACAATCATTTACAGTCATAATCATTGCAATAAAAATTCACAGCATCAAAGAACTGAATACCAATATATACAAACCAATTACATAGATATGTTGACATGTAAATTGATTGACTTTGCGTGTTCAATCAATTATAATCAGGGGATTTGCAAATTTTTTAGGTTTGCTTTCAAGTTTGAGGTCAAGACATATAGAAAGTCAGTTCAAATAAAGCCACTACAATCCACAGACTTCACAATTAAATAATCTCAAACCAAAACAAAAGAACTAGCATTCAAAAAATAACAGTCTTTGCAGTTTGACTACAGTAACTTTGTTTTAAGTGCCCAACTAGTGCTTGGATAAAAGTTTACAGACTGCAACTCTCAACAAAAAACATGCCTGACAAAAAGTATAGGCAAAGTCTGCAAAAATTAAATTATGATGCTATCTGCGACACACTCTGACATTAGTAATGACGCCAAGACATTTATTACATCTTCTCATCTTGTCTTCTTCATCTACCAATGCATAAATAATCCAGCAAAGGTTGATTAACAATTAGAATAATGTTCCAAATGTTATGTACTGCCTTTCCAGATTAAACATTCAATGGTGTTGGTCCTCGGTATATGCATGTACATTGCAAAGCAAACAGGTTCTTTCCATTTTGTGCTGTATTTAAATTCATTAGTTCAGCCCAAACATAAACAGCAAGCTAAAATCATACACTATGTGCTGTAATGTAACCTCTGCTTTTCCTCTATATTTTCATTTAAGAAACAGTGATTTCAAGCTTTGCATTATACTGCTGCACAACTCTGGAGATCTACATTTACCATACACTTAATCATTCTTAAAAACAGTTTTGCATTCCATGACCAAATTAATTTTGTTCCTACCCACATTAAACACAAGGCATATATACTTCTTTTGGAATTTTTTAAACTGCTAATGTAACACCTCCTGTAAACTGTTGAACACATGTTTTAGAAACCAAAACTGATGAAATAATTGCCAAGAACAAGGAATTAGCAATAATCTGCAAATTTTTCCCAAACTCATGCATCCACAGCACGACACACATGCGCAGAAATGCAATGCAAGACACAGAGACATAGACTGGAGCACCTGTCATGTTATACAAGATTGAAAACGAAATAGCAGTCTGATATGTGGATGACTTATTGAGATTGACAAACGGAATCAGCTCATCATCAAATGTTTCAACCATCATAGGAAAACCTTGATATGTAAATGGTTGATAAAATAAACATTCTTATAATGCCACACATGAAATGGGATTAATATTGAAAGAAGAATATATATCGAATAAAATACCTGAGGCACCAGAGCCTTCTGTAAAATCTTCATCATCTGAAGGTAGGGTTGCAGACCCTGCATCTTCATGGTTGACATCAAATGCTTCATCAGACTTGACCTGTATTTTAGACAATTATGTAAATGAAAAATAATTACCGGGGTTTTCTGAAAGTCCGCCCTGGGCCGTTAATTGGAAAAAAGACAAATTGGGAAAATAAGACATGAACCAAATAACCGCCCGGGCTGTTATACGGCAGTTGCATATTGCCTGTGTCTGATTCGTTTTGTTCTACTAGTTTCAAATGTAGTGGGCCTTCAATATGCTATTGAAAAGGTGAAAGTTTGCCAACCACTGGTGTAAGCTGACAACTACAAATAGTATTCAAACTCAATATAATGTTGGACATACTGTGTAAGGTGACAGGTACAAATAGTGCCAGTATTCAACTCAAATATTAGCAGCATATAGACGCCCACCTAAATTTAACGCCCATGGGCAGACTAAAGACTGGGTGGACTTCTGGAAAACCCCAGTAAGTAGAACAATTTGAAGGTTGGCTATGTTTGCAAAATCATTTTTTAGAAAAATTTTGGTGAAATTTTTATCACCTAAACAGACGTCATGGTGGTCACAGTGCAGGTAACTTCTGTCTTCTACTGACAAGACTATGCATGCACCAACTACATAAGGAGCAATTGAGAAAAGCTACAAATGAACTTTCCACTAATTATTATCTGGTGATATGATGAAAAGCTATTTTTAAAGTGAGGTGATAAAGCCCAAAAATGTCATGGTGTGCTCATTACGTTTTTAATTAGAAAAACATGCATTGCGATGTTGGGTGGATGTTTCAAATGGGAAATCACTTTGGCTATGGATACAACACAGACAAACATTGCTATACTGAAAAAGCCACTGAGAATAAAATACAGTAGGTTAATCCAAAGACTGATAGACATGTTGGCTACCACCTTATGTGATATATATATATATATCATATAAGGTTGCTTATGTACAGGGTGCCTCCTGTATGAGATGTGAAGTTTGAAAAATCTTAGATGTATCGCGCTAATGGTAGATTTTTCCTCTATAGCTGTGCGAAATCATGTAGTCTTTAACTGTTATCAATGCATTCCGCCATCTGTTTATTTGAATTGTATTTTAGCTCAAAACCATTTGTCAGACATGGTGTTAAAATATATTTTGAGTACAAACTGACCATTCTCCCTAGCCAGCAAGTTTGAAACCATTAGCATGATATCGTAAGACAGTGTGGGCCAACTACTTTTGAACTACACACCATTTTACAATTAAACGTGACATCTTGTTCAAATAAAATGATGAAGCAGGGGATTCACAATATTTAAAACTAAAGTGAAGATAAGCAAATGTGTCATTGAAATTATTACACAAGAGATTTTTATTCGTGGGAGATGTCTATTAGTGGGAGAATTTTACACAAGAATTTACCACACATCTCTGATGCCTGTGGTTGAGGTTTTTCTGATACTACATATTATTCCTTTATCAATACCAGTGTTATAGTAGTAGCAATACATGTTTGGCTATAATTTAAACCATGCAGAGCCTGATGGTATCATTTGACTAGATAAGTGGTTCTTAACCTAGGGTAAATTTACCCCTGGGGATAAATTTCATCTTCCAAGGGAGTAGATTTACTGAACCAGAAATTGCAGCAAATTTAAATTTTTATAAATCTTTCTAAATTGTGAATGTTTGTTAATTTAGTATTTTTGACAAATGAGTAACATTGAGTGTTTTGGGGATACATCTGGTAATTTTGTTTGATGACAGTGAACGATATGTAAAGAGGTTAAGAACCATTAGACTAGATACGGAGCTTAACATACAATTGCACTTATGGTTTATATCAACCGAAAATTCTTCAAGCTTGCAACATGCAAATGTATATATTTTTTTAAATGAGAGTGAAACGAAACCCGTCGATGTATATTTCAATTATGCACATGCTTTCTTTCACCACCAGCAACATACAAACTTGCACAGAAAGCCCCAGTAGCTATATTCTTAGAAAACTCAAACATTTTTACCATGACAATAAATGATATATTTCACACAGCTGTACTTCTCTTACAAAATAGCTAGTTTGTGCATATTTTCACACAAAAACAGTGCTTACTGCATAGATTAACTGGTTAAACGTAACCAAAAATTTCTATGTTTATGTGAATTAAGTGATGTTGTTACAGATAATTTACTTTTCTTAATAAGCACTTGAAGATTTTTGGTCAGTTGACCTTGTCTTGGTAACTAGTTGAATCACTACAGTGCCAAACTATCAAATGGCATACACAGCAAACTCCAAACTTTACCTTGACAGACCATGCCACCAACAGGAAACAAACCAATGTCAGACTCCTTTGCATGATACTCCTTAAATCCAATGCTGGCAACGGGTACTCCTTTTTGCTCAGTGTAATTCCCAAGTCTCTAAGTTTTCAGCAGCTACACACAATAGAGTTGAAATCACCACACAACTAAACCTCAAGTTATCAGAACACTTATTTTTGCAAAAGGTATAAATGCTGTGACATGGAAAAAAATGGATCTTCAAACTTAAATGTAAAAAACAGAAATTAAAATTGATGTTGGTCGCAGAAAGCCTGCTATGCCACTGCCATTGCAAGCAGTCCACTAGTATCTACAGTAAACCTCGGTTAATCCAGATTCAATGGTCTGATTTCCTCAGTTAATCCGTATTCAACGGTCTTGATTATTATGCATGAAGGCTTTGTGTGCTAGGAACAGGACAGAGTATTTGTGTTAATCAATAAGGGTCAGAGATGAAGTAGCAATTGGGTTTCCGAATGCTCCATGCAGAGCAACATCACAACACTTTTGAGCAAATATTGCCGATATATATTGGCAGAATTTTGCCGATACGATACATCGTCATATCGGCCAATTTATATCGGTGTGCCAATACATCGGTTGAGCTCTATTCACAATGCATTGTAACAGCATGGCCATGAATACAAGCTAAGCAGCTGGTGTTAAACNTTTTGCAACCTGTTGAAATACCTGCAATTTTGACTAGCTTATATTATNATCAACCCTTTGTAACCTGTTGCAATACCTGCAATTTTGACTAGCTTACATTATTGTCAACACGCTTGTCATCTATGATTTTACCTTCATTGCAAGGCAGCTATGCACACTGCAGATGATAATTTCAAAGCATTTTAGACGACATACCAGTGCAACAAATCAGGGCCTACCGGAGCCACTTTTTTTACAGAAGTTTCACTTTTTTTGAGACAATAAAAACAGCTTTACACTGGCATCAACAATCAAACTTTATCAACACGCCTCAACATGCTTACAAAAACGTTTCTGATACATTCCTACATGCTTTCCTAGCATTTGGCAGTGTCTCAAAGCACTTACATTGCTGCCGGACCCTGGTCTAGCCTAGGCAGACCAACTCAAAAGGGCAATGCATTTACAGTTACACAGCTTCTGAGCCACAAAGAGTTTGGATTCTCATTCCAAAACCTAAAGTTACATAGACTCAAGCTAGGATGACGTTTGTAGACAACCTACCATTGCAAATTTTGGATAAAAACGCATATGTACGTCCTCAAGAACTAAAACATATGTATACGTCAGCTGGTAACAAATTAACAAATTGAAACAACATATATATATGTCAGCCGGTACTGAATGTCGTTACACATCAGTTGCTGCTACGAGTAAAGGATTAAAGTGGTTATCATTTTTGGTAACCATTAAGCCCTTATATATAAGCACTAACCCTAAGCCTCAACATACACTATCACTGCAAATGCACAGGAATGATGACCAAACAATATGAGGTATATTTTTTTAGACTGCAGCAAATACAATACATTGAAATGGTTATGCTGCAGTTCCCAAGGCTAAGATAAGCCAAGGGAATCACTCAAAAAGAAACATCCTATAGCATGAGGCACAACACTTATCCCAAACCATAACCTCAAACGCTGATTGTATTCTTTAACCCAAAATCCCCCTAAAAAAACAAACTGTAAACCTGTTGTCTGTTTTTTGAAAAGTACATCACAAGCTATAACAAAAATTTCAGCATACGGTCATGTGTGAAAACATCAGAAGTGTCTTGTGCACTATTGAAAAATCTGATACCTTGATACAAGCAAGGTTAGACATGAACCGACAAGCCCTTGCATAGTAGCTGTGGTCACTTCCCACTCAACCACCTTGACATCTGTGTGCTTGTCTCCAACTCACTTTTTTATATCTGCCACAAAACTGGATAGGGTTGTTCAGACATTACCAAAAACCAATACAACCAAGGTGCGACTCGAACTGGTAATCCATTGATTGCATAGTAACACTAGTCACTTCCTACTCAAGCACATTCATACTGATCATCCATGGTGTAAATGTCTCTAATTTAGTTTTATATCTGTCACAAAGCTGGATACAAGATACTATAGTTTTTTAGTCCTTCAAAACTGAAAACCAGCAGATATGGTCTTTTAGGCACTACCACTTGACAAAGTAAAGTCTTGTGCAGTGTGCCTTGACAGTCTGATATTTGCGATACTGTAAAGATTCTTTAACTAAGTATGTCTAGATTTTACTCCCATATAGTAAAAACCTCCAACGTGAGGTACTTTCCCGTTGGAACAACAATGAACTAACTTACAGGCCCAGCCAATTTATACGTTGGAGTTTGCTCTTGGTTTTGGGGTTGTGGATTTTACCATTTGGTGGTAGCAGTTTTGTTTTAACACACAACACATAGGCTATAGCTAGGTACGTTTAAACTACAGCATGATACACATCTCTGCCTCACCATTAAGCACCACATGTAAGGTACAAACAATTTGACAAACACTTTTAGGCTAACGTGTCGCAGTATGCCAACTCAGTACTGCGTTAATAAATACGAAGTGATTAATAACTAAGTAAGTCTAGTGCAACTGTGCACAAACAACAAACAATGCACACACTTGTTGTAGGTCTGAACAATCGCATCGTAGTGAAATTTACTGTAGACTAGAGAAAATACGAGGTCATCGGCTGCTGCTTCCGACATAAAGATAATTTTTTTGATACAGTTGAGTTAACAGTAAACAATTTTTCACCGAACCTGTTAGTGTTTCCACATAACACTTTAACTTGCACAGGCTTGCTTCTCAATTTCTCCGTAATAATTTGTTTATATCATACAGTATAAGCTCCAAGCAAACGCTTGAGTTTCACTAGATACTTAACTTCTTCCTTGATGTACTTCATTTAATGCAGAGTACTCACAACCACCTTACCCATGGTCTCATCACTGTTCTGATCACATGACTACGGATTGTAGTCTTGAAGCAGCCTTTGCTTTTTCCAACGATCTGCAATAACACACATTTTTCCTCCGGAAATTGATGAACGTCGACCCTGCAGCGACACCTATCTGCACACTTATTTAGAGCAATCGTCATTGCCCTCTCTGTGTAGGGAAAAATACCATTGTATTTACCTTTGTCCTCGCATGTACTGTATTTAATACCCCATTCACTGCGCCATTACTACTTCCGCTTGGAATCATGAAACTGAATTCCCCCAAACTGTAGGAAGTTAAATTTCTACCGTTCTAAGTTTTTTTACACATCTTAGAAGTATTCCGTGAGAACAATACTAGTGGTGTTATTCGAAAGAGTTTTCATGGGTATGCAAGTTTACAGTGAAGGTTTGGCTGAAAAAATTTTTCATTAGCACACAGAAACTTTCGTTTTTACATCGTACTGGTTGCGAATAAGAAACAAAACGTTTCAGGAGAAACAATTGACTAAGCCTACTGGGTTTTGAGCTAATAAACTGTGTAGCACTAGCAAATATCATTTATTCCAAAAGTAATTTCATGGTCATGAATAACTGCAGCAATGACGGTGTCTTCTATTTAAATTAATGATTAAAACTAATGTCAAAAAAGTAACTTAAAATATCTTGGCATTATACTTCTTCATGATAAACTTAATAGGAAGCCCAAATAGAGAAGTTGGTAATACAACTTTCTAACTCATGTGGAATCACCTAGCACGTACCTTGCGATGTTTTGTGTCTACGATTTTTCATATCCCTGTGTTGTTTCACTAACCCTGTGACATGGGTACCATGCGACAGACCAAACAAATAAATAGGTTGAATAAAAATAAAAAATAAAACACTACGCTACATTTCAGTGCTCAAATCTCTTTATTTTGATGTTCATTCTTATTCAACTTACAATTAATACTTAATTGAGGAAGAGTCATCGGAGAGACATATTATTTGTTTGTAATAAAGAGACAGGACAGGCGTAGTTTAGTCCTTTCTGCCCGAGCTCGCCCATATTAGTTAATTTTAATGCTTTAACAGGCGGTTATTCTGTTGCGTTTTTGACAGACGGATTGTTATTAACCGTCAGCAAGTTTTTTGGAGTAGTGCAGCAGTTGCATGTGCTCACCAACTTTAGAGAGGGAATGGCTTACCTGGTGACAAGTGCTCACCTGCGCCTTTATTTAAGTCGGTAAACCCAGGGATCACTAAGTTACCGGCCACCATTGTGGGCAGGCACTAGGCTACCTACAAAACTTTACTATATTTGCAAGGTATTTTCGACACAGATGTAACTTTCATAAATGAACGATTTTCTTATAAAACAGTTTGGACAATAGCCTGTTTATCTACATGAACACGAATATCTTCGTTTTTATGAGAATATGGTAAGCTCGAGTTTGATTTATGAGTATAGCCTATGCCATAGTAATATGGTAAGGCGTAGCACAACGGTTAACATACGAGGTAAACCTACAGTTTGGCAAGAGCAACATATCATACCTCATTCAATTGGGTATGACAAATATTGCTTAAATCGAAAGTGGAAGGAGTTCAAAAGTGGATTGAGATGAGCAACGGGGAAAATGCTGGAGGTGATTCTATCTTTTGAAATTGCACAGTGACCCTGGTACCAACAAGTTGCTGCAGACAGGTGCTGATCCGCCGCCAGAAAGTTTTCAATAGGTGAACCTTATGTTTGTTCAGGGGTCTTGACATTCTGAAATTCGATAAAAAGTCCACCAACTTATAGTGCTTCATAACTAATTTGGGGGGCTTGGAGCTTTGTTTGGGGGGGCTAAACCCGCAAAAGCCCCCCGTGGTGACCGGACTGGACAGGTCATGTTCGGGATCTAATTTTTAAAGTGGATTTTCTTCAGAATAGTCATCAAATATTGCACGAGACAGATTAAAATCCGTGTGGAGTTATCCTGATCAAGATCTTCAGCTTAGTCAGCGTATATGAGAGCCTAATGGCTTATTCATGCATTTTTGTATCTCAAATCACACGAATTCAGCAAGAGGAAAAACGAAAACACCAAAAAGCAGAAATTAATTTCACGTTGATAAGAATATAAAAACATCCGAACCTTCAGGTTTCGCAATTTGATCGTGCTCTAACATGTTAATCACAAAGGGTTGGCAAAAGACCATATAGGTCAAGTTCTCAGCCTGCCTTGTTGCTAGCGCAAATTAATTTTTAATTAGAATTTCACAAGTAGTAAAAGAAAAGTAGCAAAGTGCATCGAATCAACGTCAGATAAAATAAGTAAACAAAACAATAACAACAAAAACAGTAAGATAACAGCATGCCTATGTATAGGTNGTAGGGTGAGCAACTTTGGAGGTAAAATATCTTTTTATTTGTTTATTCATTATGCATTCTGTCGCAGACTCCAGGTCCATACAACAAGCACACTCGAATAAAACAAGAGCCCAAAAATCGTCAGGCAGAGCGTATTACAGAATAGGTGTCAGCACACAATCAACGCTCAGAGGAGCACAACGCTGTAACAACGCCCCAATAACATCATTTATTTATGAAGGGCAAGTTTTTTCATTAAAGTCAATTTTTTGGTAGTAAGCTTGAATGACGTGATTTTTTGCAAGAACTCTGGATAGAAAGAGTAAATTTCATATTCTTAATTTGATAGGCCAATCAAAAGTCAATTTGTTACCGTTAGGTCAATATTCTTGTTATAGGGCAATAAAGTCAATTTTTTATAATTATCAGTTATTAGTCAAGATTTCTTTTTAGTATTGGCGAGAAAAGTGATAATTTTAATATGCCTGATAAAGCTTCCAAAACCCTAGAACTTCTCAAAATCAAAGACCAATATGAATGTCTAGTTAAGCTTATAGAAATGATGGAAAGTGCCAAATACACCATCAAAGACGCAGTACAAACAATACAAAAACTTGACTTCAGAGAAGACACTTGCAACATCAACCGATAGGCCTACATGAAAAGAAGAATGCAAAACAATGACATTTCCAAGATAAGGTACATGGAAAGCAGGGGTGTGGAGTCGGAAGTCTCATCATCCGAATCCAACTCAGGCTCCGACTCCGGGCAATTTCGATTATCCGACTCCTGGCAATTTCGATTATCCGACTCCGACTCCGGACCGACTCCGACCTTATTAGTTAAAGTGATTATTTTTTTCAGTTAAGTTCATAAACCCTACTTGCACTTTTTAAGAATACGGAAACTTATTTTAAAACTATGTAGGCCTGAATGCACGTTCATCTCTCACTTTTGCAAAATATGATCAAACGGGGGTTAGTCTTTTATTTTTGCAAGAAAGAAATACTCGACTAAACTGCCACAATTCAAACTATCAGAGAACGCTGATAATTTGATTAAAACAGATACTTTG
>JGI24022J15233_10010530_pt1 | contig 10496 bp, 8 predicted proteins | sample Ectturendosymbi2_FD_15233 | JGI IMG/M metagenome (IMG submission 15233)
CGGAAGGGGGGGCAGGGGAGAGCCAAGGCCCCCCTGGGTTTTTAAAATTTCAGCAAAAAAGATTGTTTTCTTAGTGCCGAGTGGGAAAAAACAAATTTCACCACTTTTGCCCCCCTGGAAAAATGCCCTGGTGACCCCCCTGGCAAAAGCCTTCCGACGCCCATGCCTCGAGTATTAATGCAGTTAATGCGATCTGGTGAAACTGTAGTATCAACGAAAAACTGGAATAACGGCGTGTGAAGAGCATCTGCACAATGTTATAGATCTTGCCCAAGCCCGTAATTAGCAGATTCGTGATTTTGTTGCTTCAACGTGTATTGTTCTTAGCACTTGTGCTTTCCCCCCCGTGGCCTTCATTTTTCTTCACACCCAATGTTCGCTGAATGAGATGCGCAACGTAAGTTCAGAGCTCGTCTTGTAGAGAGGTAAGCAATCTACGACTTCATAGATATCAGCATGTTGTAAAGGAAATAATAATTCATTTTCATCCTAGTTTGTTAGTTTTTTAAAATGAAGTTCTGAAACTTCCGCCTTTTACAGCTGTTCCAACCAGACCAGTAGCCAGTGGTAAAAATTTGAGGGCATAAGCTTTTTTAAGGGGCATAAGTTCTCTCGTTCGCATCAATTTAAAACATTCGGTAACATTAAAATCTAGCCAGTTTTCTCCTATGCTGCATACACAAGAACTGTACCTCAGCTTTTGCCCGAATAGCTACATGCGTTTCTGAATTTCTCTGGCAACTTCGTTGACTTTCAATCTGTAAACAAACCTCGAGTTGAGCACTAATTCTGCGGTCCGCGGTAGCGTGCTCTATTGTTAGAGACTGTGTGTGGAAGCAAACAAGTTTTACTTTATTTTACTACATCGGCGAAATTCCAAAGAACGTGCATGTTCTTACTTGAAAACATGGATTTATCCGGATGTTATCGCATGATATCTTTCCTGTTTTCGAAACGATTCAGGCTCTGGCTTTATCCTCGCTGACCAGATTCTTCAAAGGTGTGGAGGAGCCCGAGTTGCTGTTGGCCCAGGGGCGGAACGAGGTTAGATGGCGCCCGAGGCAAGAAGCAACTTTGGCGCCCCCAATGTTCGAACCTGAGCTCTTTCGGAAGCAATGAACTGTATTGAAGAAGTATTTGTGACTTGTAGGGTCTTTTCGGCGACCCCGCAGTGATTCGTCACCCGAAGAATTGTGCCCCCCTCGTTACGTCCCTGGTGTGAAGCTGCGTGTTAAGTTGACTACGTATACGATGCAAATGCCATTCTTGCAATTTCTCGGTACTTAGTATTCTTTCGCCGTACGAGCTTACGCAACTTCCACTCTCAACCTAGTGCTGCACAAAGCACCGTGCTGGCTTATTAAGAAACAGTTTTCACTGTAGTTTTATTTCCTCTGCAGGACGTTGTTTTTCTCGCCTGGTTTTAAACGAAACTTTACGCTTCGCGCCTGAATCTCGTGTGTGACGCAACAGGGAATGAAACTAAACCTTGGCAGCCACGTTGCTGAGCTAGTGTACAGTGCACGTTTTCCACTGGTTTGCTTGCTGTGGCAGCCTGAACGTGGTTGAGACTCACAAGCCGTTCACCGTGCAATTAATAACTCTTATTTTAACAATGATTTAGAACTTGACGCAGTTTAAGACCGGTTATTTCAGTAAAGAAAAAAGCGTATTTCTTTTCCGAATGATTTAGAGCAGCTATGTCCAACCGAAAATCCGTACTGAGTCATAAATCATGCCAATATCTTAATAGGGCCGCAAATTAAACGACTTACTGTTTGATCTTGCCAAACTAGAATTTAATTTCAGCTGCTGTACTGAACTTTCGAATCCTAACCGCAATTGTAACGACTGTTTAGTACCTTTAACCACTCCGCAAGTGTGATGTCAAGGCAAGTTTAGTGCCAATAGAAAACTAGGGTGGAAATCAGCAAACTAGAAATAGGTTTTGCACCAAGGTGTCAATGGACACTTGGAAATCTCCCGCTACGCAGTACAGACGTGATAGAAAGTGGGATTGAGATCACTGCATCGAAAATGTCAAATTTAAGATGATCAAAATAAGGACAGATTGTCTGTTCTTGTGTTCTGAACACAGCTTCTGTTCTGATTTATGCATTTTAGTCTTGAGTTTGTTTGCTTACTTCAGCCTTTCAACTTTTCACCTGTAAGCATTGCTTGCATCTTTTAGGACTGAGGATGCGTAGTTTACGTGAAGTCGATTTCCTATAAAAAAATTTGCAGATCAATTCCTTGCTCACCCTCATTGTGGAGAGTACTTAATTGAATAAGGCCACCTGGTTGTCCGTTTGCACTTCTTCTACAGCGAAAACCTATACTGGACCGCACAAACTCTTTGTCTAGGCCGCGGGTTGGACATGGCTGATTTAGGGTCTTCCTAGAAAACTGAGCTACAAGTGATCTCAGTAAAACCATCTCTTGTCTCTTCCTTATTTTACGGAAACATGTTTCGCCTTCGATTACTTGTAACACTTCATGTCCGTTTTGCGACAACAATCGATACTTGATTTTTAAGAAGTCTACTACAATCTCAAAACTTGTACAACGTTTGATGTGTTGCTGGAGACGTGCCCATCAACACCTGACGAGTTGTGCAAGATCGAACAAAGAATAATGAAAATATTTGCTCAGCTGTTGCAAAATTTGAAAACGACACCGATGTTTTTTTTCTCCCAGTTGCCATTCACCGTGATGATGGAAATCTGCTGTTTTGCAACAGTTGGGGAAAGATTTTTATTATTGATATCCTGTTGGCTGCTTCTGCAACGTGTTTATCGAACAAAGAAGTCTTACTTCCACGGGGTCGTAAACGCAACGGAAGAATAAATACACATTTTTTTATATTTTATCCAGGACTGGCAACGATGCGAAGGTTGGAAGCGATGTTGTCCCAAGAACGAAGCGACGGAGTTGCTAACGGTGTCAGCAATGGTGAGCGATAAGTTTGAAATGCAAAAGATCATCGCTAGTTGCTTTATTGCTGTGTGAAAGAGGTGAAGTTAGCAGCAGTAGTACCGTGCAATTATTGCATAAACTTGACGACGTACTTTCTTTAACAATTTGAATTCCTCTGAACCAGTTTGGTTGCATTACGTTTTTGCCACTACTCAGGTGATAACGACGACGGCCAGTTTGAAGATGCCGATGGTACGTGAAAACGAACCGACAGTCACTGAGATGCAAGCTTCTGTAACCGAGACTCAGGTGGAACGATGAAGAGGACTGGCATGGTACGGAGAAACTAAGCTACACAACAAACTGCCAAGACTGTAAACATTCCAAGCCGGTCGTTGCTATTTATTTTTTTCAATAAACGAGCGTCACACAATTGTGTTTCTCAGCAACTCGCAGCAGCACCCTCATTCGCCAAAGCATGAGCCTGCCGCACACCAGCGCTGTCGTCAGTTTTCTTTATAAACGTCGTGAAGACGCACATGAGGTCACCGCGCAATGGCTTCCAGAGATCCGTGTTTTTGACTTGAGCTCCAGCTTTTCTCCGCCAGTCATTGGCGAACCACCGATAGAGCCATTCAGTGCACCCGTTCACGACATACGCGGAGTCGGTGCACAAGCAGAGCTGCTTGCACTCAATTTCTTTTGCGGTGATGATGGCCGCGTGCGCTGCTAGTATTTCGGCGCGATTGGATGTCAGCAGCTCATCGTATACCGGCAACGATAGGTTGAGGGCGTGGTTGCCACCCCAGTACACTCCGATTCCAGCCCTGCGATTATTTACTTGGTTGTTATTCAGGCAGCAACCGTCCGTGTAAACAATTATTCTTCCCAAGTGATCTGTTTCAAACGTAGAGCTCGTTACGTCAGCCTTTTTCAACAAAGTTTTCACGGTTGATGTAATTTCCTGTCTCCAGTCATCCGCGTTGTGAACGGTATTAAAGGAACAGTTCGTTATTTTCAGACAAATGTAAAACAATTTAAATGGCGACACACACGAGGTTGCAGACTGCATTGTTCTGATAATCATCTTAGCTTAGGTCTTCATCGTCGAACAAATCTTGAAAATCTGGAAAACATTGGAGAACGTAATGAAGCACTGGTGCAGTTGGCTTTCAAGTAAAACAGTTCGATATGGGCAAAAACAATTTTTAAAAACCGCAGCTCATTTTATCGATTAGTCGTGTTTAAAATTTACGATAGTGTGGAATGACGAATAGCAAACCAGACGCAACGTTAAACGGACAAACGACAGGTGGACAGTTAAAGTCCTTATGTTCAAAATTTGACCATACCCAATGGCAGGAAATGCGAATACATAACCTCCGAAGCTTGTGAGTGGCCTTCACATGTTTCCTTAATTTTCCTCATTTTTTCTCAAGAACACCTCTTGAATTTTTAACTTAGAAACAAGACCGCATCGAAAATACTTTGCTGTGCTCCAGGGCACCAATCACCTGAAATTTGGGAGGGGGCAAAATGATCGTAAATTGTAACTAACAAAGTAAAAGTTAATAGTTAAACATGGGCGTGGGAAGGAATTCTTCCAGGGAGGAAATTGTGGATTTTTCCAAGTGGACATGCTGCGCTCGCAAGCTGGAGCATTTTGTAAACTGAACATGCGGTTGTTTGCTGCAGCCCTACGAAAAAATACAAGCACGCAGTGCATTTTTTATTCAAATGCGTTCAATCTAGCAACCAATTTACCTAGGGCACCAAATGGTCTTGCGTAACTTCCCAGGCAACTCTGGTTGCAAAACATGCACAATGGGGTTGTGTTACGCTGTTGAAAACGAAGTTAAACACAGTGGCAAATAACGATCAGTAGCTGGAGACAAGCTGTGTGTATTAGGAACAACTACAATAGGAAATATGAGATAGCTGTAACTGCCATCGTCAAAGCATAAACAAACATTGAAAGGGGTCGGCCGCATGCTGCTCTTCAGCTCCTCTAAAGTAGATCTCTCTGGATTTGAAAAAACTTGGAATTTCGAAGTGCATTTGATTATTATTATTATTAGAAGTAAGCTGATTACAAGTTACTCCATGCTCCTGTGAAGATGCATGAAAAATAAAATGGTATCAACGTTTTGTGAGTCCTCACTAGTGATATCTGCTGGAAAATGAAGCAGAATGGCTTTTTTTGTAAAAAATCTACTCCTACCCTAAGACCACAGTAGTTCCCTAGGTATAGCATATTAATGCAAATGAGGAACTAATGACATACTTTCAGACACAAAGTCAATGCAGGGTGTTTCAAAAATATTTTTTACCAATATGCAATCTATTAACTACGTGAATTTGCATTTCAAATTATGTTAAAATGTCAACGGGATGTGGAGAAACAACTCACGATTTTTCATTTGATGTGTTCTAGTTTTTTAGGTACAGAAATTGCATTTACTTTAAAAGGAAAGGTGTTCTGGGGTTACATACAAATGCTTATTAAACGTTCCCACTTCTCTTACTGTTCTGGTAGTCATCCAGATCCTTAACTTTTAGTGCTACACAAACAAATGTCTTCGAATGTTTTGTGGCATTTCTAAATCTGCACTGCAGCTGGCACTTTTTGTGGAATTTCTCTCACGTATGCTGTATTGACTGTTCAGTTTAGTGTTGTTTTACTCATTTTCCATTCAGTTTGGAGTGTCACAAGTGGTCTGTGGGCACCCATCTCCACTTACTTCTGCTGTGGACCATACGGCTGCTTTTGCAATTTGAATGCTGCACTGGTGGCAAGTCAATGGCAGCACTGCATGTGAATCATTTCTTAAACCCACCCATCAATGCCGAACACAAGACTGGACAGGCTGCTATGACTGTTGTTTGAGTCTATGGCAGGCCTGCACACCTCAGGTTGATGGGCCAAATTGATCAACATAAATTTGCTGCAGGCTGCAAAACTCTATTCGGCGGTAGTTTGAAAGAAATTCTGAAACAACAATTACTGTATCTGAAGTTATAAGCCGTAAAAATGGCAAAAGTAAATCGATTACAGTTTATTTCACAGGGAAACTAGTTTCACGTTTGGCATTTGAAAGCACATATGTAAGCAGGAACAAGCAGGCAGATTCCTCAGAACCTTGCTGCAAGGCTATAGTTGGTTCTGTTGTAAATGTCGGCCTTTGCAACATTTTCTGTGATTGAGAAAGCTCTTGCGGGCTGCATGTAGCCCGTTGGGCCATATGTTGAATTAACCCGAGCAGGAATCATACCCAACTTACCAGCTTCGCTGGAACATGCTCAACCAACTACCTCTTACACACAAAATGCCTTTTCTATTGCAGTGAACACCGTTCTCATGCTGGAAAACATAAATGCATGAAATATAAAATCATGAGCTGTTTTTGCACATGATGTCAAGATTTGAGACCTTTTGAAAAAATTTGATCAAGTTAATAAATCACAAAATGGCAACAGATTCTTGGAACACTCTGCACACTTTTTCACAGAGAAAAGATGCTTACATTGCAAACATCAATTAAATATTATAAACTTTGGAATAGAGATTTTTACAGGGTCTTATGAAATTGCTCTCTGTGGATGGTAGTCCATGTTAATCTGTTTAAATACTCAAAACATCTATATACAAGTCTTCTCTTTATCCCAATGCTGCTGAAAAACTTCTGCAGTGAGTTTTTGAAAAGACAGATCACAAAATTTCTTTGCCAATGGTATCAACTAACACCAAAATTGTTTGCAAAGAGTTTCCTGTAGAAAACTTAGATAGCAATGAGTTACCATAACTTATAGAAATTAGTGGTTTGACAAAATACAATTTTGCCAGTGGCAGCTATTTTGCTAGCTGCAACAGTTGAGCACAATTCCTGCCTTTAAGGTTTAGACCTGCACTACATGGTACCAAAGTTTTATCTTTGGATTTTTTTGTTACAAGTATGAAGATTTTTAGTGATGTATATACTCAACAGTCTGAACTAAATCATACAAAGCTGATTGCTGTGAAAATTTATCTTATTAATTGGGCAGAACTATGGTTACTAAGAACCTGTAATTAACAACACACAATTTATGATTGTGAAAACTCACACAAGTTGTAACATTTACCATTATAAAAATCTGAATGAACTGCTTTTTCATTTGCTGCGATATCCATCATCTGTACTGATGAACTTGCTCCAACGGATGAATCATCACCATCATAGTTTGCTTCAGGAAACATTTCATCAGCAACAACAACAGGTTTCATTTTTTATTTCAAATTACATAAACTTAGTTTATTTCTTCATCATACTGTGGAATAATAAAAAGTGAAATGTGTCAAGGTCTTACCAATACTAAAACTTAAATGTAGCTCACAACTCTAAAACATTTCAGTCACTTCATGGTTTAGCTTGGTTTGATGCTGAAGTTCAATGTGTGATTTCTTTGTGATAACCAGGTGTCACAAATGATGTGAACACTGATCTGAACAATTTATGTATTCGGGTCCCTAGAATCAGAGAAAATTATCAAGGGAAATATCTGAACCGATACTGCAATCAATATTTTTTGGGTCCCTACCTGGTACCTAGAATTTTCCTCTTTACAAACCTTGGTCTTTGAAAAAATGAAAAATAATACATATTTTTTATGCTGCATAAGTTGCAAGTTATTCAATAATATTAATTTGGACGCTTAAAATGGCTCTCAAGCCTAATGGAATTATCTGCAAACGTGGCATGCAAATGTATCTAAATTTTTGCTGTCATATGTCCAATTTTTGCTTGCCATCCAGGAGTACTCAGTAGAATTTGCCTAAAATCCAGGAGTACTCAGTAGAATTTGAGTACTCATCCAGGAGTACTTAGTAGAATTTGCCTATCCAGGAGTACTCAGTAGAATTTGCCTAATTTGTCACCTCAAGGGGATTAGAAAAAAGTGACGATTTAGGTGAAGTGACCAATTATGCAAGCAAGCTGAAATGAACTGCAGAAAGCGCTAATCTCAATTGAAATTTTAATTGGTAAAACTTTTTTAGCATTTAAATAAACTCTTTAATTCCTCTACTCTATCTCAACTCGTCCATTTAATCTAACACCTTTAAATCTTTAATACACTTTAAAGACTTTCTGCGTTCTCTTAATGGGGAGTCAGGTCGCGCTTACCTAGACTGTTCAATTTAAACTAGCACTTCTTAAATCTTTAATAAACTTTAAAGACTTTCTGCGTTCTCTCAGTGGGGAGCCGGGTCTTCCTTTGTACCTCGTGTACAAATTCGATAAACAAATTTCACGGTGCAATGATTCTTAGATAAAAATCTTTAATTTGTTTGAATTCCCACGTGTATGAATACTATCTGCTTAGACATCAAAAGCGAAACTGCAAATGAGGTATTAGCTGAACAAAATGCTTCTCAGGGATAAAGAGGTGAAGAATTGAGTAAATTGACGAACAGAAATGTAAACAAAAGATAGGAATTCTGCTGATGAAAAAATAAAGAATTGAGCAAAAATTGACAAATTAAGCGATGACAAATTAGACAAATTCTACTGTAGGCCTATAAGGCTTTCAGTTCCAGAAGAGATATCACATCCTGCTACAAATGAACATATGATGTAAAGATGGCACGGGCCAGCACTTTTGCAGCCCGGCCCGCCCGCAGGTAACAACAAACCGCCCGGCCCGGACTGTTTATGCTAAACCACAAATTATTAATATTTCCGGCTTGGACCAGCCCATAATATAACATAACCTCAAAAGCCAAGTAACAAGGCAGTGGCTGCAGAACCATGGATCGGATGGATCTTTAAATTTGAAACCTTATTCAACCATCTCCTGTAACATCATATGACAGTAACACACGAGGAGAATGCAATAGGCTTTGTAGAAAAAACATAGTAACACAAAAGGTAAACCTAACCATAATCGTAGCCCTAACCTAATGCTAAGCTAACGCTGACCTAACCCTAACCTAAAGCTAACACTAAGGTAACGCTAAGCTAACACACTAACCCCTAAGGGCCTAAAGGAAAAGTTTGGAAAGTTTTTAAAAAAGTAAAAATAAACTGGTCCCACGAATTGAAACGTGCAAGCATTCACTTATGAAAACATAAGGTGCGAAGTCAAGAGGCGAACACTCAACCATTGGCATGGCAGATTTGGAACCTATCTGTTAGGCTACCAGATCAATGCCAGTTGAGTGACAAAGTGACTGCTTTATTGGAACTACGTCATGCTAGGTGGTATGGTCGAATAAATTTTGAAATAGGAAGATCCATGGATGGTTCCATAGCCACTTCCAAGTAACAACACTTAAGTTTTAAGTTCATTGTCCTTTGGACACTAAAACCATGGCATGTAGTCTTAAAGCAGTGGCTATATGTTGACCATGGGACCTTCACTTTTGAAAACTTATTCGTCTGTCGACTGTAACGTGTAACACGGCAAGTGTGCACTAGGCACTACAATTGCTAGTACAGTAGTAACATACTAAACCCTAAATCTAAACCTTAAACCCTAACCTAAACTTCGCCTCTAATCCTAAACTAGGGATTCCCAAACTGGGATACATGTGCCCTTAGGGTTACCTTTCCTATCTGAAGGGGTTCATTTAAGGTTAGCAATTGAAGGGAAAAATATGTTTACATATAGGCTGTGTCATTTCGCAATATTTATGCATTCATCTGTGAATATTATTTTCAAAATCATGCTTATTGGTAAATCTATTTTTGTTATTTTCCTCAACCTTTTTGTCATAAGAAATTTTAGAGGCACATGCTCATCTATCAAAATGTTGAAGGGGTACATGGCCAGATAAAGTTTGGGAACACCTGCCCTAAACCTGCACAACAGCGACAGACTATAAATGAAAGTGTTGGTTGCTTTGATTGATTCTTAACATGGTTCATGATTTGCATGGAAACAAGTGAAATAGAATATGAGCAGAACGGTGAAAGAGAAAGAACAGTAGCACAATTTCATTGTTAGATTTTGAAACTTTGCAAAAAACAAAAATTTTGCCTTATTGGCGAGCAGACCGCAGCGGCCCGGAATGACGTCATCGCTAAATTAGTTGCTAGCGGACTGTTTCAAAACCTTCAGCGGACGGCCCGACGACTGGACTGTCAGCGGCCGTGCCATCTCTAATATGATGATCTTATAAAGTCTGACTCAGGCCAGGGTTGCCAATCCAGAAACGCTAAATTTCTCATTAAAATACCAAACAAGCTAAAACATGCTGAGGGCCACCAATTCTAAATTATCTGGATAAAGTTGCCTGTAAAAGGCGGAGCTTCGTAAATAACCAAGCTTGGTTGCGGAGGTTTGATGACGTAACTGGAGTCGTTAAAACCGATATTTTTCGTTGAGCAACGAGAAATAAACGGTAGTAAAAATAATTTTACTGCAAAAGGTGATGTTAGACTACGGTAAAAAAGTTTATTTTGAAGTTTTATAATTTTTGCTTATCTGAGTTTCACAACGGTTCGGGGACAAAAAAATAGGTTTCAACAGTTGTGAATGTATAAAATTTTTAAACATCGCAAACATCCATGTATTCCATGTTTGGGGGAAACGCATATTAA
>JGI24022J15233_10010533_pt1 | contig 10496 bp, 8 predicted proteins | sample Ectturendosymbi2_FD_15233 | JGI IMG/M metagenome (IMG submission 15233)
AAAAAGTGTGTGCTCCATATATTTTGTGAAACTGAAGCAATTTTATGAAAGTAAAATCATGGTCTAGTGCAGAGGTTTCCAAACTTTCTCTGGTCATGTACCCATTCAGCATTTCACTAGATGAGCATGTACCCCTAAAATGTCTTATGACAAAAAGGCTGAAGAAAATAACAAAAATATATTTACCAATAAGCACACAATGATATTTGAAAATAATATTCACTGACATGTGTATAAATAATTCGAAATGAATAATATATAAACATATTTTTCCTTTCTATTGCTAACCTTAAATGCACCCCTTCAAATAGGCAAATGTACTCTAAGTCCAAGGGGTACATGTACCCCAGTTTGGGAACCCCTATTCTAGTATTTTATATTATATCTCTGGATGGAAAAATTGACGTATAATAACAGATAATGTTGTATTTGTTGCACTAAGTTACTTTAAATTTCACTTAAGTATTATAGTCAAATACAAATTCTGCTTAAAACATGATGAGAATCATGGTAGCATAGACGAATCTTTAATCAAACCTAAAATCGGAAGTAGCTTTCAGATCAAAATATTAGTTGATGACAGGTTTTGATATAATTTGATAAAGCGCGTCGCAAACATTTTTAAAACGGTACTTACATTTTCTGTCTTTAAATATTTATTGTGAATGAACATAAACTAACGTAATGTTTTCATTCGTTTTTCACAGCACGCAGTTATGGTCATATCTGCAAATAGTCGATCATCAGAGACTGGTTAACTCAGGGGTTCCCAACCTTTCTCTTACCATGTACCCCTTTAGCATTCCGACAGATGAGTATGTACCCCTTCAGCATTTCAACAGATTAGCATGTACACCTTCAGCATTTCGACAGATGAACATGTACCCCTAAAATTACCTATGACAAAATATTTTATCATGATTTTTTATAGATATATTTAACAATAACCGTAAAATGATTTTTGAAAATATTTTTACTGATATGTGTATAACTATTTGGAAATAAATTGTATGTAAATATATTTTTCTCTTCTACTGCTAACAATAAATGTACCCCTTCGGATAGGCAAATATACCCTTGGGGTACATGTACCCCAGGTTGGGAACCCTTGGGTTAACTGGACTTTATCACGGGGTCTTCACCAGTGTACATAGGCGTAGCCAGGGGGTGGGCAAAGGGGCAATTCCCCCCCAAATAGTCATTTTGTGCTGTGAGAGGCATTTTTCCAAACAAAATAGTGTTATTCGCCTAAAATCAAACATTTTGGCCCCCCAGATTTTCGGGCTGGCTACGCCACTGCCAGTGTACTTCAATGTATATGCGGATTAATTTGCCTCAAAGCCTAAAACGTTGCGGATAGGAATGCACGCATTTCTTATGAATGGTTCCGATCGCCAAAAAATTATGCACAAAGTTTCAAAGTAAGTTTTTAGTTAAACGTCCCATACACGGTGTAACTGACATTTTTATTATTTCTGCCTCGTACATGACGAAAAGTTTAAAGCTGTCCTTCGTCGATATACTGATTTTTTTAGATATTTACCTTCTTCAGCCCAAGCTGATACTTGAGAAAAAATATTCGCTCAATTAAATTGTCGTGTTTCGCAGTGCATAGGCATGCAAGTGATGTAAGATTTTAACGTAGATTTTGAGTGCTTCGATTGTTGGCACCAACAATAAAACAATTATTGACCTCATGGCGGGGTGAAAAAACGACGAAACATTTATGTCCAATAATAGTTTTGTAGGGTTTTGCGTTTCAAAAACGTAGTTACATAAAGATCAAGCTTCAAAGTACGAGATCAAGTTCGAAAATAAGAACTTGTTTCATTACTGATAATTAGAAGTCTTGCTAAGCAGTATAAGAATTACGACACAACAACCATGTTTAACAAGGCTTAAAACTTTAAAGGCAGCAGAGACAGGAGTAATGTCGTAGAAAATGCCTTTCCTAAATTTAGTGTTGTTTGAATTGTCGTTTCAGAAATATACTGTACTTTGCATGTCCAGCTAATTCCAGAAGCTGCACCTGGAAAATTGATTGTCGTTTAACTATTCATTGAACTCCTATCGTTTAATTATATATTGACGTGAGTTGTCACTTGCTTGTGCAAAAACTACTTCTAACCAGGTCGGGAATACGTTTCAGACATTGTTTTTTTCAGGTCTTGCTAGGGATAGCTAAAAAATGTTAAATAGAAGCGTGCAGCATGTATTTAGTGTATAACATTTCAAAACACTTTTTCTAGACATAAAAGAGTTTTGGAGACAGCAATAGTGATCTTAGTGACTGTGTAGCGAGTGAAAAATAGAGTTTTATCTCTTGCGACCAGCTTCAAACATTTTTTAAATTTCTGGTATTGCAAGCTTTTAAACTGTGGGGATTCCCTGAAAAATTCACATAGTTTGGCCAATGAAAACAACCACTTTCTTGGCCTGCAAACGGTAACCACTTTTGTGTGGTTCCCATGAAATGTCATCACCGGAGAACCTGCAACATTTTAAACACGTATAAAGATCTTCTTTAGCATCCTCCAATTTGGTTTGACCACCCCCAAACGCCTGGTTTGGATCCGGTACTGTGTAACTATACTATTAGCGAATAGAATTCGTAGCAATTCCGTTAATTGTTTTCCACGATAAGTTTCCTTAAAAATGTGTCAACAACAAGCTCCAACACTAAATCTTGGTGTACTCAGCTTGGTCTATAAGCCACTTAAGGCCTTACTGAAAGATTACAGTGACACTCCCTGGCAAGTTACACCACTTTATTGTGCAGCAAGCTAGTTCAGAGGCACCGTTGATCGATGCTCTGCTGCAATTAAAAACACTCTGTTTCTTGCCTATTGCATGCCAAATTATGCTTGACAATCATGCCCGTAACTAAGGGAGGCGCAGGGGGGAAATCTCCCCTTGGAAAAAATTTTACCCACCCTGGAAAAATTGGTTGGTTCTACCGATGTAAAACACATGCTATCGATGTAACATTTGGGCCCCCCTCAGAAAACTCTTCGCCTCGCCTGGTATCCGAAGGAACAAAATCCCTAAAAGTGAGAGCACTGCTTGACTTGAAACGATTTGCATGCGTTTGTTCAACGATGCACATCTTAATCAAACCTTTTTAACCGCTCCATTCAATTGTCGAATGCATTGTACAAATCTCCATTTTATCTCACAATGTGCTACTTCGATGGCAAAATACAGTAATTGTGCTAGTGTTCTGTTTCAGTGCTCACTCTTCAATATTGACTACGTGTAGGTAGCCCACGAATTAACTTACCCTGGGATGCGCAGTGTGTAAGCATCTGTATACCTTTGTGTTCTTGTAACTGCAGTGATTTGCACCTTGTGTCTGAACCAAACACGTAAAGAATGAAAATAGAGCTATTTTTACGGGGTTGCAGTCGCTAGGTAGTTAATTCTGTATCTGATTACAAGTCTACAAGCCCAGGGTAACTTGGTACAAATGGTCATTGCGATTACGGAAGCTTGCTGACATTTCCATGTTGATATTCCCTTCATTTAGACGGAAATCCAGGCGATGACAATTTCCCTGAAGTGGAATTTTTGGTTTAATAGAAGTTTACAGTACAATCAGAATTATACTGGCATATGGCATTGTTAACAAGAAAAAATTGAAACAAAGTTATGCTTGTGACTTCACCAGCACGACATTCAAAACCAAAAGCTCTCCTTTCCGAAGTAAAATTTCTCTCCACATTTAGATAATAATTACTGACACCGTAGTGAAGCACTACCTTTCTCACGACCGCAAATGTTTGCAAGCATATAGTTATAGGAGATCACCAAGTAGCTAATGAAACGTGGTAGTAACGCTTGTATGTGGGCAAGCGTGTAGTGTAGTTTACCATCTCATCAAAAACTGTAAAATGAGCCGAGCAGGTTCGCACAAAGAGGAAGGGAGGAGGTCCGTTAGGGTCTCAATCACACTCGCAATTTGATACCTTCTGTTGTCGGACGAGGAAATGATTATTAAGCCTGGGTGGTGTGTCATTTCATCACCAGACTGCGGCGAGCCAACAAAGCCCGCCGTTCACCTTACCGCGTCGCGTTATCACGTGACATCCCTTGTGTAACCATCACGAGGTGTGCTCTCGAGTTTCGAGCGGCCGGGCCACGTTTTCAAGCATTGCGTCACACGTCTGCGACGCTTGTGCACACCCATCAATGGAGCAACGTGGTTTTTGCTTCAACGACATGCGGTTTGGTGACATGATGCGCAGTGAAACGACAAGCATGTGAGGCGGAATGTCGCTCACTGTTGAGCTAGCAAGCGTGCTTTATTTTTTCGGTATTTGGTACGTCGATTACTCATGCATCATGATGACGTTGGTTGCAACCAATTTGTCAGCATGCATTTGATCCATACCGTTCATTGCACCAATATCGGACCTTTAAGCAACCAAGCCTGACCGACTGTTAGTTCACATTTGATCTGCCCATGTGTCCCAGAAACCAACGTACATCATCGAAACATTCTTCACAGTTACGAGATTCTGTAGGCTATTGGCTATTTCTGCCTTTTGAGTTGCTGAAAATTCAGTGTAACGTTTAGTACAATATATTTACAAAGGACTTTGACAATAAACTCCAAATTTGCCGAAAAAAAGGTCAAACAGATTTTCTCAGAAATGTTCCCACCTTAAGCCCCATCTCAATCGTTGACAATACAAATGCTTCACTTAGACATAATATTTGTTATATATAGCGTCCAACTCTGATTTTGTTTCACCCGACTAAGGTAAGCTTTAAGAGCCTTGCGATATTTTTCGTGTCTGTTGAGCTGCTCCCAACGCTACAAGTTCTAAAAACGGTATCTGACACATAAGAGACAGTGTACCTTTTAAATAATGTATTTAAAACATCTGCATCGCCCGAACCCAGTTGTGACGTTGATCCAGAGCCCATTCTTTTTCAAAAAAGTTCATAAATATTTCAGGGCAACGGAAATTTCAAAATTCGTCTGTTGATCGAATTCATGACAGGGAAGCGCAGGCGCACTTTCACTAGGTTTACAAGTGCCACATGCGGGATATATGCTGAAAATCCTGTTATCAATGAATAAGAGCTTTTTCAACACAGAAGAAGCTTCCTTCTCATAAATCTGGAATGCATTGACCACACACACTTAGCAAGCATGGAAAAAACATTGTTAACAATTAAAAGCTCTAAGTTTGCTGTGAGCTTCGAGGAGTCAGCCGACTGGACTCTGCTTTCATATTTCTGCGATGTTTAGGACTTGCGCACATCTGTATTCATCCTCCGGGTTGTGCCCCATACGATCGTACTTACATGATCCCTAAAATCGATTTGGTTTTCGTTATACGAGCGATAGCCTTCGCAGCGTATCAGTTGCATCCAAAATAATCTATATGAATATTGCAGCAGAAAGGAAATGTTAGCTGTATGTGCATCTGCTCACCCTCCTACGAAATAAATTAGAATAAACAAGTAAACCCAGTCCGAGATCGGAGTTGGACAAGCCGCCTCCGTGGCACAAGTTGTACCGCGAAGCGAGGTTGCTTCCACGCATTGCCGTCAAAACAAAGCGGCGCATCTGATCCAAAGAAACGCGAAGAGCAAACGCCTTCTCCGTCACTTCAGTTTAATCAGTAAAAATCTTTCGCACGCGCGCACACGCACAATTTCCTTTTTCGGCCGTCAGTCAATAACACCTCTTTCGAGCGGGGAGCTCCTCTCAGGCGCTCCTAGCAGTTTCTTGTATAAAAGATTTCTCTGTGACGTCACAAAAGCTTTCGACATGAGACTGCGCCGTGGATCAAAACGATCAATGCAGAGCGTAGTTCTCTCCTCAGCGTGGTAAGGAATGGCCGGTCGTGTTTTGCCGAAGATCAATGACAGCGGCGGGAAGGTCGTTGAAAAAAAGAGCGGGCGAACTATCTTTGTCAGTTGTAAGCGGCTTGAAAAACACGTAGTCAAAGGCAGGGTGGTAGTGACTTAGTACGAGAAAGTGCCTGATGGTCCAGTGAAGACCGTGAGAATAGAAATTGCACAGCTCAGACAAAGCATGGGTTTGTGCAGTTGTGTGAACCTTTGGTTTACATGCTGAACATTTTTGCTATATAGCTTCAATTATTGTTACACTCATGTCCTTGCGTTAAAATGTTTGTAACGCTTTGTAGAGGCAATTGATATTAATCTTCTGTTTTATGCCTGCCTCCAGTTCGGAAGACGTACACGCTGACATGACATCTGTTTTATGAACAGGTGTGCAATGCATTGCTTTTGCTATAGATTGGTGGAGTAAAGCACAAAAACACAGGCCCTGATTGTCATGAAAACTGTGTTATGCAACTGGTGCGTTTTTGCATTACTGCGCTGGAATGTATCCTGCCAGAAACCCTAAGTCGAGTTAGACCAGTGACTCTTGACTTTTTTGCCACGCCTGTGAAGTATTTCCTCATTGCAGTTTGCATGTTTATTGAAAGCATTTGCTTAGCGGTTAGTGTTACATCAGGCTCGCAGCCCAAGAAAACGCACCATGATCATCCATGTGCCCCTTTGATTTATTGGTGCTTCCTTCAAGGCACTCTCCGATTTTAAATACAGTAAAGATAATCAAGAGTACGTACTAAACTAATTCGTGTTTTTGGTGCATTTGATATTTACGCTTCGGTGAAATACTTGACACTGATTCTTAGCAAAGCAACAAGAACTACGTGTACATCATTAGTGTGGGTCAACGTGGAAGAGCAATGAAAGGGGAAAGCCTCCCGGCTGGAGAAGCGCCTATAATTAAATCAGGGAGTTTTGTTTTTTACTAGGATTACTCTTGAGATTTCTGCCTTGGTGTCGGGCTATTCGGCGTGACACCCGTATTGAAACAACAGTAACAGCAAGTGGTCTTGAAGGTTCATCGTTCATAAGAAAAATCTTTGTTCATGTGTTTTGCAGACATTATTTGCAACATCAACATGCGATTAAATGTAGATGCTGAGTTGCAACATCTCATAAGCGTATCGATCGAGAAGTTGACGACCGGTCATAGCGATCCGACTTGCGCCCGACGAGGCGACCGGAAATCCCGCAGTATAGACCTTCGTAAAGCCTTATTTGTCGCACATGTGCTGCAAGAAGTGCGATGTGCGTATTTAGAAGATGACTACGAAATCGTGGCGAACACTGTTTCCGATACGCGTTCATCGAAATGCAACTGGGAAGCGGAAATACGTGAAATCAATTACGACACTGTGAAAGACGTCAATGAAAGATGCATTGAAGGTGTGTGGCCAGTGTCAGGCTTATGCGGTTTAGTTCATCCATACAATGCGTTTTCAGAAAATGACTGATCACTTCTTTTGACATTCTTTAACCTTAATGCGTTCACTGAGTTCTTGCATTGTATGTTAAGGCTGTGCAAAAGTAACACCCATTGATTGATTGAATGAACCCAAGCCCACATGAAATCCTTAAATGCATTGTCTAATCTTCCCACTTGGTGTTTACTTAATCCATTGCATGTACGTATTTTGCTTAGGCTATCGTTTCATATGTTTTACCGATGTTCTTCACTACACAGCTTTAGCTGAAAACGGTTTCTATGCATCTGCTGGGTTTAGTTATATTATCACATGTTTTCAAACAAAGCTAAGCGTGGAAGATAGACATGTGTAAAGCTGCATCTAAAAAAAGGTTGTTCGTTTTTTATTGGTTTCATGTACTTTTGCCCTCTGTCGATTTGGTTTATTGGTCATAGCTGCAGTGACTGGCTAAATCTGCTTTTGTACGGATTAGGTTTAAAGTAGTTATGCAATTTTAACATCGTCCTTCACTTTTTATGAAGGTTTCAATCTTGAACCATCGTGTTGCTTCTTTCTGTAGGCATCTGTTGTGTGTATGATCACAGAACTGTTTTGTGTTCAGGAAAAAGACTGTTGCCCCATTAACATTGTATTTAGTTTAACATGATCATCAAAATCTGAGGGAAGTTCTTTGCATTTTTGCCAAACCGTACAGCATGATGTGGTCTGTTGTTGAGCTTGCAATTTAAGTTTTACGCCGACCACTGAACCGTTTAGGCTGCCCATTCAAACCACACCCGGTAGATCATTCGTTAGGATACAGTGAATGACGTGTTGTTGATGCATACCGCATGTGCAGATCGCGCTACTACTGCTGTTCCTCATCATGATGCAATTTCCTGCCATAGCTGGAGGAAGTATTAGGAAATCATTCGTGTTATGATTGGAGTAGCGCTGAATTTTCACACGCGTTGTTGCTGGAAACAGCCTTTTGGTCTAAATATAGCGCTTGCCGTGACTGTTATGCGTAGAACGTTTTTCCTCAGTGCCTGATGTTTGCAGACTTCTGCAGCTGGTTCGGTGTCGCTGTGAGGCGGCCAAGCGCATAATGCAAAGGTTACAAATATCAAATCGATGGACTGCAGTTGCTGCAACTAGCAGGTCCTCCATCCATTACGTGGACGCTCGTAACCTAATATGATTTCTAATCGCAAACAACGATTCGGTTGCTGTATAGCGGCCGCATGCTGTTCGTTCTTCAATTTTAGCTCATTGTGGCAGGCAACGCCCCGATCCTAGAGGTTTCAGACGTAGCTGTTAGAACCAAAAAGCATGACTTGTCAAAGAAGTAAGCATAACAAAAGATTTTTTTTCTTTGAAAAAAGGCAGGCACGCACGGTCCGATTACTCTGTTTCAAGTGCGTCGTTTCCAATTTCTGCTGAAAGGCTGTAGACAGCCAACGTATTCGTTCTGGCTTATTTGACCGTAAATAAACGGTTCCTTGCCTGTGGCGTGAAAACACCCGATTTCTACCTATCTCAAGTAAATACTTATCATTTGACGGTTCAGTGCGCTGAGTTCAACCGCCTGCGGCGTGTTTGTCTGGACACGAAAAATCGTTCATCGCAGTATGTTGTGAGCCACTTAAAAAACCTCTCCTTACTCTCACGTCTGGAATGCGCTGAGGTGTTACAGCGTAATAGTCGCCGGCTTTGCCAACCACAATCACGGGCTGTGTTAGTTTTTCCTCGAAGCATCAAGAGACTTAGCCATTTACAAGTTTTCTTGTTGCTGGCGACTTAAACTTTTCCCATTTACGATGGATGACATTTAAGGCTGCCTGTTATGGAAGATTGCGCTTTGAAACAGACATGTGCTTAAAATTTTGCGTACAAAATACCCGGGTTTCGCAAATATGAATTTACTGTACGTCTTTCGACCCTTAATATTTCAAGTGACGTTTAGTGCAAGAATTGGGCAAAAAACGTTCGTGTGTAAAAGAACTTCTCAGCATCAGATTTTGATTGACACAATCATGAATGCATGCTTCCTCTAAATCACATTTGTTTTGCGATAGTAACCAATCGCCATGGTTGCAGTTAATCCATTGTGCAAAAGGTGATGTTTTGCTCTGCATATCCAAACCCGTTGACATGTTAACTTCAGTTTTTGCTGTTGAGCTCTGCACTTGTAGGAGTGTGCATATGACCAAAAAAATTAACAGTCACAAGCCACCACAGTGATGCACTTAACAGTCACAAGTCAGCAGTGATGCACGGTCTCAAGGTTTTGCAAAACTCGTTCGCATCGGGACTGTTCTCACTAACCTGCGTTTGACTGAAATCTAGCCTGAACGTTGATGAACAACGTACGTGAAAGATTTGCTATAAATGATCTCTTTGTGTATTTTTCCATAGAATCCCATACCTACCTCATGGAAACAGATACCACTATTACCGATGCCTCGTCACCTTCTTCACCCTCGGTTTTACAGTCATGTGTGACCAACGCCGACGTCACTGTTTCAAGAATTTCGCAAGTAACGCGACCCGTTTCGGTGTCTATCAACACGGCTCATGTGATGTCCTTTCAACGGTTGACTGAACTTTCTTCTGTCGAAGGTAGGCATTTCAGTAATTTGGCAAGCAACCGTTTCCAGTGTTTACGTGCTTGCGTAGGTCACAGCGGATGAGCTGTTATCCAGGACATCTTCATAATCGGCGTTATATTTTTAAATTTTGGATAAGAAAAGTTGGCAAAAGTGCGTATGCAGTGGAGCGATTTATGGAAGTTGTTCGGTGTCTTGTACTTCCTGTGATAATTAATAAACAACCAGATGTTGAGTGTTCATTGCCTCCCGTATCTGACGAAGAACAACAGGGAAGTAATCGATAAATTTTTGACCGTAGGCGCTCTGAGGAAATGTACTCTGCCCCTTGTTGACGCAAAAGCGTCGATTTATTAAAGGTTGTTGGACTTTGAATGCACCGGCGCTTTGCTTGTTCGTAGTTTTCTGCTCTTTCCGGTGGAACCTGAGCTGGAGTAATTCAGCGGGCGTGGGAAGCGTCATCGGTGATAAGAGATTGTCGATTTCGCGTGTGGTTCCAGCCAATCTCGGCTATTAACTATATTTGGCCGAGACGTGGAGCTTGCTCATTCTCCCCAACTGCCGAGCGGCCTCATGGAAAACAACCGCGGCGTGTTGCGAATTT
>JGI24022J15233_10010541_pt1 | contig 10491 bp, 8 predicted proteins | sample Ectturendosymbi2_FD_15233 | JGI IMG/M metagenome (IMG submission 15233)
GCATTAATAATAGCAAAATGGTAAATTTTTACTTTAGATCATGCATTTTTTACGGTAATACTTCTAACCCAGAACCTTCAGCTTCACCCCCAACACATCTATGGTTATCGTTACATTAACTCTCATCCTCATTCTACCTCCACTCTAGCTAAATAAGACTAACCTTAACCCAAAACCCTGTAAACATATGTGGGACCTCTAAACAGAAACCATGCCAGTCCATCACTAATTTAATCTAATTATATATTTTACTTGATAGTAAAATAGTACCGGTCTTGACCCTAACCAGCAATTAAACGTAGCCTGACTTTACACAAGTCATACAATATTCACACTCAATAGTACGTCGAGTGGGAACATGGTAAGACAAGACAACATGCATGACTATTCTGTAGGTAAACTCCATCCGCTCAGTAAGCATGCAGACTGCAGAAGCAAATACTCAAAAAGGCAGATTACTTGCACGTGCATGGAAAACAGCAGAGAGCTACTGTGTTGAGACTAATTCAAAGGGATACTTTCTAAAATGGTTCCCTGTACATTTTGTCGTTTGCGGTTGCAGACTATGCGCACGCAAAGTGCAAGTCGCAAACACTAAATTGGCGTGTCGAAAATCCACAATGAAAAAGTTTGCTCCGCAGTTGCGGACTTGCAGTTTTGTGGACTACCTGTCGCAAACTCCCAGCACTGTTCATATGTTCTGATTCAGTGGTTTTCAACCTTTTTTGTACTGTGACCCATTACAGGAACCCACTATGACCCAATGACCCCCATCTGAAACTCAAATAAACAAATGAAATACAGCTGTGTGCAATGTGCATAAAATATCTACTCGCGATTTCTCCACTCCAGGTTGAAAACCACTGTTCTTGTTGAAAAAAAAGAGTGACTTCATCACCTGTTTTTACTAAACCATGTCCTCAGCAATTTGTTTATAGCAGCGGTTCCCAAACATTTTCTGATCGCGTACCATTTGTGGGCCCTAAATTTTCAGGGCGTACCACCTTGAAAACATCTTGTTCTAAGAAAACTTTTCTACCCAATATCATTCGATCAAAGTTTGGCAAACCAGACTTGACACACATGCGGCATGAATAAAATGGCTGTGAGAAATTATAATGGCCATTATTTGAAACTAATAAGGGAAGTACACAAAAATGCAGGAATTTATTAACAAAACGCGATAAAGAAAAACAAAATGTCTTCTTTTTGTGTAGAAGAACAGAAGAGTCTTGCGTACCACCTTGAAGGCCTTCGTGTACCACAGTTTGGGAACCACTGGTTTATAGTTTATAAAAACGTAAAGGTCAGCAATTCATCAAATTGCATGGTTGTACAATTTCAGATAGGCTACTTACCAGAGCTCGACCGATAAGGTTTTTTTGGGCTGATACCGATGTTTTTCTATTTTCATTGCCGATATCTGATACTGATATTTTTGTATTACTCAAGCAGTATCTATTTTGCCTCATGGGGTAAAATAACCACTCCTGGAGCTCTTTTTCCTTCAGTCAAACATTTTTAAACTACAGCTGAAAGACATTACAGTGCATATTTTTCTTCAAGCCACATAAACAAAGAAAAAAGTTTCACAAGTTACAATTATTTTATGAAGCAAGATATACACTCCTGTTTTGCCTTGTGAGGCAAAATATACTCTTCTGGAGCTATTTGGCCACCAGTTGAACATGATTGGCTGAACTGGTCACATGACAAGTTTGGACAGCTTGACTGTCTCAGTTGACTATGACATCTGTAAATAAGTCAGTCTGATAGACAAGTAATGTTATGCTTTCAGTGCTGGCAAGTTGTTAGCAGCTTCTTCCTTGCATTGTGTGAACTGTAGGCTTAACCTAAACCCTTGTTTCTTTATGCATTGTACTTGTCACATGACCATTTCAACCAGCTGTGTTTGACTAAAAGGATGGTTTAATCCATTGTGCCTACTGCAGTCCATAGCAATTTCTAGGACTCACAGTAGTCTAACTCTATATAAAAAAATGCACAAATAGCAAACATGTGTGGCGTATGAGTGGGCTTACTTGTGTAGACTTCTGCGCCTACGCTCAGATTTCATAAGTAAAAAAATGCGCGATGCTTTTAACACCGTCACTTCACTGCGATGAAGAACCATACAACATCGAATTCTGCACAAACCTGGTTCCTGCTTGCTGTGATGTAGGCACTTTTTTGATGCATGCTGAATGCAAGACTGTCTAGCCTAGAGAGACCTTGGTAAAACAGCCAACCAACACAAAAGCACGTAACCTAGTTTGTTTGCAGACAATCCTGTGTTTACCGCACGAAAACCTATGAGCGAATGTTACATCATAGAGCGTTTTGTTAGGACTGTGGACAGCGGTCTGATTATTATGTGTGAAGGATCTGTGTGCTAGGAACAGGACAGAGCATTTGTGTTAATCAATCAGGGTCAGAGACGAAGTAGCAAATTTGGGTTTCTGAACACTCTCTGCAGAGCAACAGTGCAACACTATTATGAGCAAATATTGCTGATATGTATTGGTGGAATTTTGCCGATACAATACATCGGCAACATCATCAAATATATATCGGCGTGCCGATACATCGGTCGAGCTCCACTACTTACTATGTATAAAAAATAGACAACTCTATCTCTTACCATGCCTCACAAGTGCTATTTTTTCTTGGTGGGCCTATCTGTGCATAAATGCCAGATCTAGTTTGTGAATGCATACCCATTACTAGAAGAATTTTGCCTATAAACATATGCCTCAGACCCACAGAATAAAACAAATCATTAAAGACTAACACATTGAAAAGAGAAAAATGTTTCAAATATTTTTTATTTAAATTTTTGAAACTTGTTTGTTGTCAACACTAGTTACATCTTTCAAATGCCTGCATTTCTCACATTCCTCAATACAAGACAATAATTTAGTAAGGGGTATATAATCAAGTAGTTGCCTCTGGCATCGCCAGACCTCTGCATGCTTCTAGTCATTACCTGAAATGAATAACTTGCATATAATTGCAAGCTATTAGTCCCTTTTTAGTTGTGTTCAATGTGGTAATCTCTTGTTTAACAAATGCTCATTGCTTGCTCATCATTTGTCATAATTGGTTAAAAATGATAATTATGTGAGAATATTTAACGTAATTTAAATTGGAGCCCAAAGTCACCCAAATGTCAGGGAATTGCAAATGTTTTCTTATGTGATTGAAGTTAGTGTGCAAAACCCTTCAGGACGTTTCTGCTGCTTGAACTACTATTTTGACAGTAAGTGTGTTGCAAAAACAGCAAAGAAAAGAGCACCCTTGTAAAAACAAAAAAGCAGTACTGTAATGAAATGGGTGTCATAAAAGACAATGGAAACAGTGACCTGTGACAGATGTTTCTACCGGCACTGTCTAAAAGTAGTGTTACGTCATTGCACTGTCATGTTTGCTGTGCAATGGTTTTCTGATACTTAACTCGTATTGCAACTTACATTTCTTACAATTGATATGCATTCATCTCACTTCATGATATTCCTCGTTCATCTTTGAATATGGTCATGCTTCTACCTCCTATTATGTTTATGTCTATATAACCATGGGGTGCTTGTAAGTTTGTTAATTCCTGCTGTAATTGTTGTGCTTAATATAAACTAATCAATACACTATGTGCAAACTGTGCTTAGCCATTGCAGGCACAGTAGTGTAGAGGTACTATGTCTCACATGCAGAAAACACACAATCTGGCTCCAGTTCAATTAATCTTGCAACTTCATATGTGTGATTATTTAAAGTGTTTTTTCTTTGAATGGGGTTAATTTTCTGATTTTTTTGCAAACTTTTTGCTTAGTTGCCTGTATTGTGAAAGTGCTATGAATGTGCTTAGACTAAATAAGTTTGTTCATTTGTGTCACAGCAGGTTACGCAGCATTAAATGGTGAACTTCTAATATGGAAAGTGGCATTGAGAACATGAATTCCTTAAATGCTGTTCCCCAAACTGATATATGTGATTTACTAAAAAATGAGGAAAATGTGACATTTGAATCTCTTGGCATAGTAGATGTTCTTTGTCAAACTTGCAAGGACTTGGGTTGGAAAACTCCTTCTAAAATCCAACAAGAAGCAATTCCTGTTGCTTTGGAAGGCAATGATATAATAGGCTTGGCTGAAACAGGATCGGGAAAGACAGGTGCATTTTGTTTGCCTGTATTGCAGGCTTTACTAGAAAAACCACAAAGACTTTTTGCTTTGGTTTTAACTCCCACACGAGAATTGGCTTTTCAGATTGATGAACAGTTCAAAGCTTTAGGTGCGTCTATTGGTATCAAAACATCTGTAATTGTTGGTGGGGTTGATATGGTTGGGCAAGCCATTATTTTAGCAAAAAAACCTCATGTTATTGTTGCAACACCTGGCAGATTGGTTGATCATTTGGAAAAAACCAAAGGCTTTTCCCTGCGTTCCATAAAATACCTTGTGTTGGATGAAGCTGATCGCATTTTAAACATGGACTTTGAAGCAGAGCTTGATAAAATTTTGAAAGTCATACCACGAGAAAGAAACACCTTTCTGTTTTCAGCAACAATGACAGGGAAAGTAAAGAAATTGCAACGTGCTGCCTTATCCAAACCTGTGAAGTGTGCTGTGAATAGCAAATATCACACTGTTGACAAATTGATGCAGTATTACCTATTTATTCCAGCAAAGGACAAAGATTGTTATCTGACTGCTGTGCTAAATGACCTGGCTGGAAGTGCTGTTATTGTGTTTTGCAGCACTTGTGCAAATACGCAGCGGATTGCTCTAATGTTAAGAAATCTTGGCATTTCTGCTGTGCCATTGCATGGCCAAATGTCACAACCCAAGCGACTTGGTGCCTTGAACAAGTTTAAAAGTGCTGCAAGATCAATTTTGGTTGCTACAGATGTTGCTAGTAGGGGATTAGACATACCTCAGGTTGATGTAGTAATCAATTTTGATGTTCCTACACGATCTAAGGATTACATTCACCGTGTTGGTCGAACAGCTCGGGCAGGTCGATGTGGAAAGTCGGTCACCTTTGTAACACAGTATGATGTGGAGCTATATCAACGAATTGAGGAGTTAATTGGCAAAAAGCTTCCTGCCTATGATGTGCAGCATGATGAAGTAAGATAGTTGCAATGCACATTTGTTTCATTTTTTGAAAACAATGTGACATACCTTGTGTACTGTGAAACCACCCATGTGATGGCAGTGCACATCAAAAATTGTTTATCTCTGGAGTTCCCGTCTAAATTTTATAGAAAAAGCTTAAATGAAAACTTGGATATTATATGACACTAACAAAATTGTTGGAAAGACCATAGTGAATGTGGCAAAAACAGTTTGATTATGATGGAAACTATCATCTTAGATGTATGGCAAGTTTTATTGTATTTGTTATGATAAATCCACTATGGCACCTAACAGTATTGTTTGTTGAAAAAAACAGTCTTTCAGAAGATTTTTATAGGTTTTAACACCTTTTTTATTGACTTTAAAAGTATTGAATCAGTTTTCAGCAATTGCACATGTGGATAACTTTCGTCTAAATTTGTTAACATGATGTGGATCAATAGACTTGGTTTAATCACCGCTACTGATAATGCTGTAACCAACACGTTTCTAACATTTGTGTTAGATAATGATACGTGTTTCTCTCCTGAATTAAGCAAAAATGGTCCACCAGTACTAGTTTCAGCTGTTTCAATAGTGAGTATTTTCATGAAAGAATTTTCTGCCCACGAATGTGTTGCAATTGTTTCGATCTGTGTGCTGACAAGCTTCTTTTCACGACGACGTTCATCAAGCTGTTTTTTCCGAACTTCAAGAAATTTTGTAGTTTGTTTAAGAATATCATGCACAAGCCTCAATGATGAACTTTTCTGGATACGTTTTGCATGCAGAACTAGATATTACACTGGTAGTGCCTTGTTACAGTGTTTTCTGTTCTGAATATACAGTATATGCAACGAAAACTTTTATGTGAATCGAGATGTCAGTTGCACGTTTCTTTTCAGGTTAAAGTTTTGCAGGAACGTGTGTCAGAAGCACAAAGATTTGCCAGGAACGAAATGAAGGAAAGCGAACAAAAGAAGAAGGAAAAACGAAAAGCCCCAACGGAGCTGAGCGATTCAGAGGAAACAGCTGTTTTAGGCCGACGGTCGAAACTGTTCGTGAAGAAAGGAAAGAGGCAAAGAAAACGTTAAATATCTCTTTTATCGTTTTGCAAAACAGCTGAAAAACACCTCAATAAATTGCAACCGTTTAGTTTAAATTTAACTGTTTTCGCTCTGCACTCTGTATTTTTGGAAAACAAAAAATGGTTGTACTCAACAATTCCCATTTACTTGATTGCCTTTTAACAACTGCGTAAAGATTGCGGGCCAAAGTTCTTGCAAAACATGCGACGGAGCAGAGAAACAAATTTCCGTAAGGTAGTGCCTTTCGTAAGAATGTTTCAATAATTTTAAATCGATCAAGTTCCTCATAAAAAAGGGAAGAAACATGTAACGAAAACTTGACGTTCAGTTTCGAGATTGCTGACCTTTTACACACGTCGTACGTACGTTCCTGAACGTGTGGCCTCATTGGTCTTCCTCGTTTTATACATTGAGGGAAGATCAAAACAAAACGCAGTTTCAGAACAACTAAATTTTGATTTGATCAGGAGACTGACCGTATGTGCTGTTGTAGGTCATTGCAATATTTTACTGGCACCTAATGTGGGTATTCAATTTTTATCGATTACATGGGTGTCCCCCACTTTTCACACGGTGGGGATATAATATAAAATGTCCCCCCTAATTTTTATCTTTAGGTTTTGTATTTGGAGAGGTTTCAGAAATAAAAGTGACGTTTGTCACATTTTGTGTGGAGAGCTTTTCATGTTAGGTGGTACATATAGGCAAGTTGATGTTGAAACAAGAGTTTGTAGTAATGTCACTCATTCTGATTTTTTTTATAAATTTTAGCTTCGATAAAATGATTTTTAGCATGTTGCACGTTTCTGGAGACCGCGAAAGATTTATAACTGCTTCTGTCCGATATTTTAGCCTGTGTAATGTGTGGTATACTGTAAGAAAGGTCATATTTTAGCCTGTGTAATGTGTGGTATACTGTAAGAAAGGTCATTGTCTTGAGACAACGAGAGTTTAATTGTTGTACGTGTGAGAGACCACAGTACAGCCGTGATTTGTTTCGTGCAGAAATGTAGCGGGCTTTCCTGTAACGTTGCTTGTCACGTATTCAGAAACAGCCAGCCTTTGTTTCACCTTAGAAATTTGAAGATGCAAGTTTATAATGTTAGCAAGCTACATTTTCAGGCAAATCTCGGCGACGTTTTTGCCGAAGACCAAAAGCAGAACTATTGAGACTTAGTTTCAGGATGGGCAGTTGTACTGTTTGTGAAGTTTAGCAGAATTATTTTTTATTCGTGTGAAAACAACAGTTGTGGAGGAACGTTTTCAAAGTGGATTGGGTCACAAATGCACGTAAAAAAACAGTGGAATTGTTTTTCATTAAACGATTTGCTTTAACAATAAACCCAATACTAATTGTGTTGCTTAAACCTATCTGAGCAAAATTAGATTTTAAAAAAAAAGGGGAGGTCGGTCCCCTGCAGAAAAAATCGGGAGGCTTACTAGGTCCATGAGGCCCCCCGGTTCTGCCACCCTTGGCAAGCAAGCTAGTTTTTTGATTATTAATAGCCTATCAGTATTAAATTGTTGACTAATCTTGAATGTTGACATTACTTATTGCCAAGTTCGTGACTTTTATTTGTAACAGCAGATGCCGTTACGTGTGCTCACGGTGTACGTTTGTCAATGTTTCAAATGCTGATAATGTTGTTGAACTGTAGTGCCGTGTCCAATGGCGTAACTCGAGATTTGAGCAAAAGGGGAAACTAAGCTGATAGGGGCCCACTAGCTAACACTCAAAAAATAATGACAAATGATGGTTAATCTGGACGTGGGTGGGTGGCTATGGTAAAACCCTAAGTCACCGGAAAATACTCCGAAAGATGCAAAATAAACCTACTGAAAACCAAAAGAATATTACTGTATAACCGAAATGCAAGCTAAGTGGGGGTCCGATTTTTTCATTTAGCTTGCCAGGGGTGGGGGCAGTTCGCCCCTCTGCCCTCCGTCAGTTACCTCGCTGAGCGTGTCCAGTAACAAATTTAAATATATTAATTTGTAAATCATCTGTAAGGATAAAACAAAGCGTGAGTAGTATTACTGTCAAAACACCTCTAAGAAACAAGATCGGGAATCTGTCTTCATAAAATTTCACTTCTGCATCCCCCCGGATGACTATTTGTTTCACACCAAGCTGTCCCCTCCACATTTTACAACAAAATTGCGTCCATGATCGATTATATGGGTGATTTAAATTTGTGATGTAACCGGGATGCCTTCGGTTTTAGCAACTCGACGGTGTTGCGTTGGTTGAACGGTTATTGCAGCATCTAACAATAAAATCCTAAATGCCAGTAGCATTCTGCACATGCAGCAAATGATTTCGTGTAGTTAGTATCATAGAATTCCTAAGTGAGCATGTCCGATAAATGAACGAAATCTCAGAGTTTTTTCGAGCTCCAAGCACAACACATCCGTGATGAAAGCATCCAGTCATGGGCGTCCGCAGAAATTTTTCCAGAGTGGAGCAACGTCGAAATTTGCTTATTTTTTTAGGTTGCTGACGATGCAATGCAAATGGGCATTCACAAAACGCTTTACCCTTTCTAACCCATTAGTCTGTGCTGGTAGAACGTCAATTCTCAATATTTTGTCTAAAATGTTTTCTGCACTTCGGCTATTAGAAATGCTTTTTCTTTTCGTAAACTGCCTAATATCCGTTCGAGCACTTCCTACAAATAAGTCATCAAAATAATCAACGGCCGGAGCAACATGAGCCGTGAAAAAACAAGAGAGTTAGACACTTTTGCACAACTGCTTTAAGCAATGAGAAGTAGACCTATATGTTTGCGAGTCTTGCAGTCACCATACTGCGTCGCCCTGATCCACCTAAAGAGAGAGAGTGGTACCAACGACCCTCACCATAACATAACAGCAATAGAGTTCACCCACTCCACTAGGTTTACTGTACCGTTGCTGCTTCGGATTCAACATCGTATGTGGCGAATCACCACGCCACACAAGACTATCGGACAACTTAAGTTAGAACACCACACAGGCTAAAAAAATCTGAGCAGATGAATTACGAAAACTGGCCACAGTAGATATAGCCTTGCACTTAATGTTCACAGACAAGTCAGAACTAAAAACCTTAACGATAAAGACGTATTCCCACAAGTCTGCATAGACGTATTCTAAAAAGGCACTTTTTATACTATGTGAAAAGAAGCCTGCATTATGAGTCGTTTGATTAAGCTATTCACTCGAGCACGTTCATTACAGTCTCATACAAACAATGGATTTTTCAAACTTGTGGAAGCACTGCTACAGATTTACTCATGCTTTTTTTCACAATATAAAACTATACGTGGCTCATCGCTATCTGCAATGTCACTGTCTCGCTGCATTACCTGCCAAGATGTCTGTGTTCAACCTTCACATGCAAGACTCCCATTCAGTGATTTCAAATAAACCCAGATTACACACCAAAAAAAAAACATATTCGTACAATAAAAACCCTGAAAGCTTGTGTTACGAACAAGAATATATCAGTTTGCTTATTTGAATTGAAATGATAATAATCGAATACTGATTTAATTATGTTCCTCTTCCAAATTTTCTTCTGCAGTGCAAATATTAACATCTGGACGACCTTTTTGTTGCTCATAACGCTGGTAACAATCTCCGTTGATGATATCTCTCACTAATTGTAGGAGTACATTTGTTATTAAACTAGGAAATTTTGTGCAATCTTGAGCTGCAGTGAGATCTAAAACCCCACAAAAATATAATCCCAATGCCTTCTTCCTCCAATTGAAATTTGTGTTTTAATTTGTATGCATAGGGCAGTGGTTCCCAAACTGGGGTAAATTACCCCTTGTGGGTAATATAGGTAACGCGGAACCAAAACCATAATGTTGTGTATTTTGAGCAATCACTGCGAAATATTGAGGGTGATAAAACATAGTCGCTACCCTGATTTGGGTAACGGCTTGAACAAGTTTGGGAACCACTAGCATAGGGAAACATCGAAATTTAAGCAGGCAGTCCTAACCTTTGTTTCACCAGTTTCTTCAATTGGTGTTAGAGGCAATAACATTATATATTAACCCCGACAATGTTCTTATGTGAGGATATGAAACCGATTGAACACGTTCTGCTTCACCCGATATGCGTACTTTCTCACCTGATGTCAAGCCCGTCGCCAGGATTTAGCAGCAGGGGGGGCCAAAAACCAGAAGGAGGGACCAGAAACCAGAAGTGGGGGCCACATTTTTAAAATACAGCATTGAATGTATGCAGCAACCGGTGGGTCAAACGTGAAATGGGGGGCACCGATTTCAAATGGGGGG
>JGI24022J15233_10010545_pt1 | contig 10489 bp, 6 predicted proteins | sample Ectturendosymbi2_FD_15233 | JGI IMG/M metagenome (IMG submission 15233)
GGGCGGACAGGGCGCCGGTCCCGAGCATCCGAGGCAGGGGGGAATCCAAGAAGTGAAATTACAAAAATTGAAATGCTGTGACTGGTGATTTTTCCTATTATAAGTCTACTAATACATGCTGTATGGATTTAATTTCACGAAACATGTTTTGTTGTCAATACTAATTTTTACGTATTCAAATGCCAGCAATTCTCAGCTTCTTCAATACCGGGGATCTATACTTTAGGTGTGCGGCGTACACCCAATCAAACTGGTAGTGACGTGACTTGTTCCAGATCGTGCGATCAAGGGAAAAACACAAAAAAGGATTGAAAGATAATCAGGGTTGAAAAACCCCGGGTTTAAAAAAAACAATTCACATGTTTTCTTAATCCGTTTTTTTTTAAAGAAACAGGTTTTTGTTCTTTTTTAGAAAAAAACACAAAAACACTATTCTGAATTGTTTTTATTGCATCATGCAATATCACCATTTTCTGAATTACACAGTAATACCTTTTTATACCTATTATGGCATTCAAATCTGAGGGTAAAAAATGTACCCCATCTTTGTTTTCGCAAAGTGTTGTTGATCAGTTCACTGCAAAGTGGTATGGTTTGGCAAGCATGCAAATAGCACACAGAGAAAAGCCACTCCCACACAAACTCTGCCGTTTCACGCTAAGTTCATGTAGCCTACATGCCCTGCTAGTTCAGCATTTATGTAGTGTATTTTTTCAACATATGGTTTGGTATGTTCCAACATTAGAAACAGTTTGGATGCAGAGAAGGCAGAAAAATTGATTAAAATATACCGATTTTACAGAGCTGAAGAAGGTAACCAGTAGAATTTACTCAAACTGTTCGAATTAGTCCTTCAAATTTCGTTGCTGTTCGTTTTGTTTCATTAAAAATGTACACTTAACTGCACAAGTGTGTTGCTTTTTTTGCTTTTAACTTAATAGTACATTTTTCAAAGGAAAAGAAAAGAGCGGGAATCTTGGTGGGTTTTGTTGGTTTGTATTATGTGGGCTTTTTTAAAAACCCCTGGGTGTTTTTTTTGGTTGGGCCCAATTACATCAACCCTGAAGATAATTATGGACCTTTAATTGATTTTCTGAGTCAAACTTCAAAACTGTCCTATTTCAACGTGCTTGATTTAGTTGATTTTATAATGTATCACTAGCTTCCCGTTACGTTTTTTTGTGCTGATACAGTCGCACACCTGTGCTTGCAATATGTGCTTCGTTTCGAGCTTGGTCATTAAATCGCAGTTCAGCCGGATTGATCATAACGGCACACACAAGCCCGTATCTGTTCTTTCTCCCCCAGTAGTTATACATATAACAGCCACATAAAAAACGAAAATTTTCTTACGTACTTTATGCGCATTCTAAATTATTGTGTAGTTTACAAATTTTATACTGTCAACCCTGGATGTCCGCCATCCCCACCGCATACCTTTTGATCGACTACTATTCGACGAGACATTCGAGCAGCCTTGTGTTTTTGCAGTTGTGAACTGCCCTGACGTAGCACTGAGTGTGTTCTACTCCCCTGTTTTAACGCGTTGCCGGATATTTTTGCAGTTATGAACTGCTCTGTCTCAGGAGACCGCTGATATAATATACGTTTATTACAATGACACATTGTAGCCTACAACGAGTAAAGAGAGTGCGTGTAGAATAATGCACAGGGACGCCGGAGAATGGAGGCATGGCGGGAGCATTGTGCCCTCTGCCCTTTCATAAGGGGTGCAACGGGGGCAGAGATGCCTTTTCATAACAGTAGTATAGGTAATTTCATGGTTGATTAAGATCGACTTGAAATAAATTTATTGTACCTATTCGGGCGCCAAGATTATTCAGAACGATTTTCTATAATTTCTGTTATTATTTTTGAGGTCAACATTGTTGATAAACAGAAACAAACATAATTGGTAACGATTTTTTTGTTTGTTATAAGTGTCCATTGCTCTCAACATTTTTATTGCTCTCCCTGCCCTACGGCTGCTCCGGTGTCCTTGAATATCCATGTTGTGTCAACAAACTTCGCCGAAACGTTGGTTTGTAAACGTGATAATGAAGTCACAAACAGCGTATATCTAGTAACAATGACCACCTACGCCACTGCTCAATACTAAAATTTGGTAGGGGGGCATCCAATCAAGCAGTCGCCCCGGGCATCACTAGACCTCTGCAGGCCATTGACTGGGCACCTTAGCTGACACTGATATTTAGTATCCTTTTAGTTTTCAGTAGGATGTTGTTTTTTTGCGTTTAGGCGTTTTCTTATTTTTATCTAGTGTAGACATCCACGACATCCAGATTCGCTGTCATTTCTTAACTTTTTTTCTGCGTGTTGGTTAGTCGCCCCACTACGGAGGCCAGTGGGCCACCTTCAGCTAAGTTTTGCACCGCCAGTTGATTCAAACCTCTAGTTACGCCACTTCTGCTACTGTAACTTGAAGTGAACGTTTGGAGATTTGTTGCCATGTTACTGCTACGCAATAAAGATCAACAGTAGAGCAATCCGCTCGCACGTTTTGCAACCTGCTTCCACAGGCAAAGGAGCGGACATGGGTGAACTGCAAGCTCATCACTGCATGACACCAGAACAGTGAACCTGGCCCTGGTTCAGAATGAACGTCATGCCGGCATACAAACTATCATTGCAAGAATTGAATCAATTAAGCTGCTGACTTCAGGTTTTCTATAAATTTTGTGTCTTAGTCCCAATTTCCAGGGGGAGCAAACAGGACACAAAAATAGGCGAAGAGTTTTCTGATAGGGGCCTAATTTTTAAAATTATGCCCAACACATTTTTCCAAGGAGGAAAATTTTAGGGGGGATTCGCCCCCTGTGCCCCCTAGTTACCCGTCTCGGGGCAAATACCCACTTTGTCCCCCTGCGGACGCCCATGAACGTCTTACCGGCAAATAAACTGTCATTACAAGAATTCAATCAATTAATCGAAATTGAGCTGCTGACTTGATGTTTTCTAGAACATTTTGGTTCTTAGGCCCAATTTCCAAGGGGAGGCAAATGCCCGTTTTTCCACCCCTGCGGACGCCCATGACTATCAGTGTTGAGGCCCGTTTATACATATTCTATCATAAACATGAACTCATTTCAAATACAAAACAAGAAAGAAAATGGCAAAGGAATCGCAAACGAAGAGAGCCTAAAGCCTTTCAGATCTTATGGTCGCTAAGGAAAGTAACTTCGACGTACATTCGTAATGGACGAATCAAGTACAACTAGGATCAGGCAGTTGAAGCAGGAGAAAAATTAATAATCGAATAAATAAAGTAAACTCTTTTTGATCCTCTCTATCTGTTAAAGAAAACTTTACAGGGCATTTAGGCATCAATTTTCTTTACAGCAGGAGGGGATCCAGTCAGTAAGTTTAGGGGGCGATTTTAGTAACATATGGCAGTCAGACCTCATTACCGATTCACTGCTGCAAGAGAGATGAGGTATATTTCACAACTCTGCTGTGACAGAACAATGGACGGCAAAATCGCAAACGCTGTTTAGCGAACTGTACGAAATAATGGTGAAAAAAGTTACTTTCGTAGATTTTAGGGGGGCCATCGCCCCTTTGCAATTAGTGCTAGGTAGGCTACTAAAAACCGTTCTTTGTATCTCTTGCCGTTGGAAGTTTATCTTAAAGTATCACAGGATTTTTTTAATGAAAATTTTCGGTGCCCGGTATGGACCTGTTAGGCCCCGAAAACTTTCCGTCTAAATTCCAGAGAATTATAGGTGTTTCAAGCGCCATTGTTAGGCCATGAACTTTCTCTGATTCTAGGGACCCGAATCGGGTCCCTAAAAAAACCTGAAGTATCATTTTAAAGGGATGCATAAATGACCCTGTGCAAGCCAGTATTTTTATTCCACCCAGAGGTATAGTGGCTTACATCAGTGACAAACCTAAGCATATTGTCAAACTTTCACTAATAAACTGAATTTGTAGGCCTAATTGAATCGCAAAACTCTCCATATTTTCCAAAATTTTGTTTCGTGAGCATGATCTCAAACTATCCTCGTGGCATTCTTTTCTCTGGCGGCAAACTATGAAAGTTTGATAATAACATTGCTACATCATGATATTTTGAAATATGATGGAGGGAAGGCTACTGTATTCTGCACCTGTGGTGACGGTGAGCAACAGCCTGCAAGCGGCAGTTTGTCAAAATGATAAGCCTACTGTTACAATTCCATCACGAGATTCACTGTCTGATGGTCTAGGGCTGTAGGCTATAGTTTGCAAACAGCTGGGGAAATCACTCGAAAAGCTAAATAATATACTGTAGTGCAACAACAGGCAGCAGCTAAATAACTTGTTTTGAAGAAAATGGAGTCTGAAGTTTTAAATTTCAAAGAGTGCTTTCAATGCCTATTACCGATGCAATGCGATGCTACAATATCAATTAGACATCCGGTGGCCAATAAGGAATGCATACTACCTAGCTGACAATTGTAATATGCATGTTATTTATACATGTGTTCACCTTTGGCAAATAAATTTCGGTGAACGATTTTTCTCTTGTCAAAAAGCAAAATACCGATATCTGAACAACCAGAGAAAATTTAAAGAAACGGATAAAATTTTCGAAAACAGCAGCTAAAAAAACCTTGAAATATTCTTTGCACTAGAAAAAAAGAATTTTATTGTTGGCCTGCAATTTTCTTAGTCGGCTACTTTTGAAAAACTCAAGTATTTTTACATAGGTGGGACAGGAAGAGCAACTGCTATCGGGACAAGTTGCGCAGTGGAAAACAGCTTCTTCCCCTATTAGCTTGATGGAATGTGGATTTGAATGTAAAACTCATATCAAAATCTAACTCCACAGGAGGTTTCGGACAAAAGGTGCCTGAAGCACCTCTTTGGCGCACCAACGAAAAAGGACACTTCCGTCGATTCAATACTCTCTCCCTGCAGTTATATTACGTACTTCGTCACATCAATATTTCTGAGCTTCAGCCCAGTCTATTTTGTTATTTCAGTTTTACTACGACTTGATCTTTTCCGATTTTCAGCTACTGTATGACAACACGTTATAAAAATGAAAAAATGCAGTGTGCTGTCTGTCATTTCTAAAACAATTATCAAGTCCATACGTCGTGATGATTTTGCGTGAGAAAATGCCACCGTCACTATTTTGATGTCATAATAATTTTGACGCGATGAATTACCACGGAAGAGAAGTGATGAAACAACAGGAGAGATTTCAATTGTGCAAAGAGTTTAAGTTGGAATTTGACAGCAGCTGCAAAAAATGAAGGCACTGAACGATGTGAAAATTATAAATTGGATGTATTTCATAAAAATGTTAAATGTACAATAATATTGTTGAAAACTGCTTTGTATGCTAACAATCAAAATTTCCTGGAGCAACTTCACACAACATTAACAATTTTTTTACCACATAGGAACTACGAAAAACTTTTTCGATCGTTGAGGAAGAATCACATAATCTCAAAAGAAATATAGGCATTGAGGAATGATGCTACTAACTGGAAGCGCATCACCATCAATCCATCCAACGATTTATTCAGATCATTGCTGGTTTTTAGAGTTCATCAGTTTGTTATACTCTACTGTATCGACAACAAAAAATCTTCAAAACCATTCTGCACTTCAACAAGAGTGGCAACAAGTTAATGCAAAGAAACTTCCTAGAAAGGCAAAACCTTATGGATTTCACAAAGCAGGAAGTACCATTTCAACTTACCCTACACATTCAAATCAGTTTTATCCAATTACTGTATCTACTTCTCCATTACTTGATGAAATCGAAAAAAGTCACCAAATACGCATTTTTGAAAAATAAAACCAAACTGGAAACAAACTGTGAAAAACTCTCTACACAGAATCTGTCAAGCAAACCAACAGTTCATTTGGAATCCACTTTCTTGCAGGTTGATCTAATATTCTGACGTGGGCGTGCATAAGCAGAGCAATTTAAATTATTTTCTACTGGATCCAGGAAAGCAACGGTACTAATTGTCTGCAAGGTTTTACTTTGTTTTGTTGGTATAAACATGAAACTTTCATTTAATGTGTTCTACTTGCACTTTCAATCACAGCATTTGTATCCATCCATTGTCATGTGAATTACACGCACGCCTGTATAAATGAAAAGCATCTCGGATAGAAACAAACGTGAAAATGTCAGATCGAACCCACCATTTTGCGGCGAAAGTCATTGAGACACAATCCAATCCAGAATGGGCGTCCGAAGGACACACACACAACCTTTGCGACACAGGTATGACATTGTTTCACCCGGTGCAGTGTACATGAGAATGTTTTGCTATATTTTATTCATACAAAATAAATCCATGCCTTCCGAAAAAACTTTAAAATTGAGTCTATGAACTCATGATCCACGTTCTTTAGCAACTACTTTGTACAGAGAAGGGGCACAAAATTGTCCACCAGTTGCTATATTTTCAATCTCAGGTAAGGTGTCATCATCCGGATTTGGAAGAAACTCGAATTTTTGAACCATCGATGTCAAAAACAAGAACAATTCCATTTTTGCCAATTGCTCCCCGAGACAATATCTTGGACCAACAGAGAAGGGAATTACATGTTTCGATTTGATAAAGTTTCCATCGCTGTCCAAATGTCTCTCGGGTTTGAACTTCTTTGGTTCATCCCAGAGCTTGGGGTCATTGTGAACAGCCCACAAGTTTGGAACAATCTATTGTACAAAAATGAACTTGGAAGATATTGGCGTAATTTCCGACACACGAAAATTGCAGTTTCAACCAAATTGAAACACCGTTCAAGTCAGTCGGAATTGAGCGTTTCAATTCTCACTACACATCTCGAGAAAAGCTGTTTATTTAGTGTGTACCGATTTTCACAGACATTTTCGAAACATACCGATCTTTCGAATCATCACCACTGCGCATTTCTTTCAAAGAATAAGGTCAGGCCAGCTAAATGCGGCCATGACTCTGTATCTTGCAAAACATGGGTGGGATGGTTTTACTTGAAACAAACTGAATCACCAGGAAAGCATTTCGGAAAATATCTTATAAAAACATAATGTACTGTCACAATTGAAAAAGTGCATGGACAGTTTAAACCTGTGTGAATAGTTTAAGTCCGCGCTTGTCTCACCGTAGTCCCTTTGGCGATGCGGTAACCGTTAAGCGTGACATCCTCAGTGGTTTTGTGGAAAACGCTCATGGGTACCAACGTCCGGTATCTTGTCACTTCCTCAATGAAGGCTGAACAGTATGGCATATCAGCTTTTACTGACATTGATGGTCGACCCTCTTGACCTGCATATATTTATTTCTCACGATAAATTCAGTCACACTTTTAAGCATTTGCTTAACAAATGACCTTTATTTTGGTCTTACAATAAATCAAGCTGCAAACCTTCTTTATTACCAGCTGAATTGGTGACAGGTAAATGTAAAGCACAGCTGAAAGCATTTTTTACAGTGGACGTAGTTACAGATCGAAACAGTTTTGCAACACGATTTCCTTTTACGGAAAACATGGGCTGACGTATTCACAATAAACAGTTCTTAAAAACACGCCCGACTACAGGTGCGTTTCTGAGGTTTTACTATAGGGGCACGGGTAGCCTAGTCCCAAATGACTTCCTCTAGAAAATACTATGTTTCAATGCATCTACAGTTTCTTTTTTTTCTTTGTTGAAATGCCTGAAATGAAGCAAGGGTAATGCAGCAAAAGTTTGCTTTAGGATGTAGACGAATTGAAAATAAATAAACATTTGGATTGTTTTTCGCTAGATGTCTAACAACGTTTTGTCGATGAGTGTTTCCAACACAAAAGCAGGTAATTATTTAAAATATTCGCTACAACAAGCTTGGTCTATCTTTTTCAACCACTCCCCAGTCTTGCAGTCAGCGATAGCTGGAAAATTGTTTTAATTCATTATATAAAAATACTGTACAGTATGTAAACTTTAGAGCAATGAAGCAGACATTAGTCAGTTAAGTTTTTGTTTGATACAGTTACCGAGCCTGAGGAGCAACGTATCTTTTTTAGTTTCTCAAATTATCTGTTATTAATTCTTACGCACAGCTTGACCGCGGCCTTTGTGAAAAATTGTTGCGTTTACAAATTAAAAGTGCGTCTAATTGTCAAATTAAGATACAGCGTATCTACTAAATAGGTTCTCGATAATTATATCGGAAAAATTATGTGTTCCACCTATCTTGAACAAAATTATTATGCAATCAAAGGAAAAGCTCTGATCCATAACAAAAAGAGAAAACCGAGTATCCAGCGAAAGACATTGTTTGCCATTGTTTTTTGGAAAAAATTGCAGTAATATGCACTACGTATTTGAAACGATTTTTCGTAGATCTGGTAGATAAATTTATCTATTTTACTTCAACGCTGAGTGGTGCGCTATTTCGTTTTTTAATATGGTAACGTTCTTGTCAAATGCAGGTTGAGAATTCCTTAAGTCAAAAAACTATGAAAAGTAGACCTTCTCCCTTGACATTCAGAAAAGCGAATAGCGATACAGGTTCTTTTTGAAAAAATGCACATTTTGTGTAATGAGGAATGTTTTTTAAGAGATGCACAAATGGTGCATTTTTAAAGAGATCCCTTTTTGCCACATTTGTTTTGGCACAGATGCCACATTTTTTGAGACATGAACCATTTGTCCTTTTTTAAGAGATGCACAGATGGTGTAATGAGGAATGCTCAGGTTCGGTTGCATTATACTCGCTTTTGTATTTCTTTTCAAGTTTCACGAGTGGTCTGGGACTCCCATCTCCGCTTGTTTGCGTTGGGTCAAGCAGCCACTTCCGTAGTGAGTGCCGCATCGACGGTAAGTCTAACTAACCATGAAAACAAGGCTGAACAGGGTACAGGTACGGTTTTCCAAGTTTGTGACCTGGTTTCAATGCATTATTGTTTGCGTATAAATCGTCACATCTACCTCAAACCACAGGTGCAATTCTACCTGAGCATACTAATAGCAGATTCTGGAAACCTCTGTAAATACTGAATCAAACGGAACTTCATCGGTGATTGTTAGAGTAAGTCAAACACGCATTGCAAAACCTGTGTGCAACCCCAAACAGCAGCAAAAAGATGGGGCTGGATGGTGTCGACTCCTCACCAAAAATATGAACACCTGCGTTTGTTGTAAAGCATTGCCTAGAGTGAGTTCCAGAACAAATGGCACATGTGATGCATAAACTTTGAAGGGAAATATCTGAAAAGTTGGCAAAAGTATTTTGTGATTTCGGTAGTAGCTGGTAGCTCCACGAAACTTTATTGTTAAGTCATGATGTATCAAATCGGTGCCTTAGTCTATTTCTGACGAGGAAATTAAACGAGATTTTGATATATTTGGAAAAGGCATCCATACCCATATTTTTTATAACCTCCTCGTAAACCTTTTGCTGAGCCTGTGGATGATGAAGGAAGCAAAGTATACACCATCGCAGAGTACTTGTGGTCGTTTCTGTTCCAGCTTCGAAAAGATCACGAACGTATTGAATGAGCTGAAGTTTCTGAGAACAAAACCGAAAAAACTTAGTTTATCAAGATGAAATCAAGAAAAATATAAGGGAACATCAATGTTCAAAGGATTGGTATACCTTACACCAGGGGTGTCAAACATACGGCCCGCGGGCCAAAACCGGCCCGTTGCGTGGTTGAATCCGGCCCGCAGGATGATTTTATAAAGTAAACACTTTCTCGTTTGCTTGAGAAGTTTATCCAGTTTTACTTCAACAACTGGTGATTAGATTTCAATTACTTAAAACCTTAGCGCAATTGCTTTTATTTCATTGTTTTTCTCATGTGAAAATTTCCCGTTTTCTGCATATTTCCTTTTGCATGTTCACACCGGCTTTAACTTTCAAACAAGTATGAACATGCAAAAGTTCAACTACTGTTGATAAAGTTTAACACTAGAACTCCCGGAAAAAATATACCTTGAGTTCCAGCGATGTCGATTTTGAAACCTTCGGAGTTCTAAATACAACTCTGAACGAAATTTACTTCGTAAAGTTTGAGATGGCTAAGTCGAGGTGCTAAAGCGTTTTTTTTTTTTATTTACGTGAGGAAATTGAAAACTTTATGAAGAAAAAAGGCAAGCCAGTTTTAGGATTTCAATCCTCAGAATGGATGCAAGTCCTTGCCTTTATGGTGGATATTACACAGGACTTGAATAATCTAAACAAAATGTTGCAAGGCCGCAAAAGACTTGTCACACAGTATTATGACACCATACGTGCAGTCAAGTTGAAGTTGTCCTTGTGGAGCTTGTGGAGACACAACTTTCCGGTGATGACGCAGCTCATTTCCTTGTCTAAAAAGTGTGCGTGCCACGGGACTGAATAGTGACTTGAATCAATAGAAAGATAAGATAACAGAGTTGTTGCAGGGGTTCAAGCAACGATTTCAGATTTTTGGCCAACTTAAGACGGATTTTCAAGTCTTTTGCTCGCCACTCACAGTAAACCCCTCTGATCTGGCCGTTGACTTGCAA
>JGI24022J15233_10010549_pt1 | contig 10487 bp, 4 predicted proteins | sample Ectturendosymbi2_FD_15233 | JGI IMG/M metagenome (IMG submission 15233)
TCAAAAGTATAAATGCCACATGGAACAGCAAATTTTTCTGTTTCACGGTGGTTAGGTGCATTTTAATCGCTGTTCGAACAAAAACGTCGATGGTGTGAAGTTGATACAGTTATTGTTGTGTGAGGGTATTACAGCAAACGTGTTTGCCTCTCGTGTTTGCGGACTCATCCAGAGCCTTCCGCGGACTCAATTGAGTTCGCGGGCTCGGGGTTGAGAAATACTGTTCTAGTAGGACCTCTCGCTTAAATCCTGAAGAAAATTCTTACTTTCTGTTCAGACATTGTACATTGGATGTTCATTCATTGTACATTGTTTTCTTTTATTTGACAGTCATTGCTGACCTTGGGTGGTTTTGTTGGTGGACCATTGGCTGGAATTTTAATTCAAAGTCTTGGAAGAAAACCTTCTGCTATTCTTTGTTCTCTTCCTTATGTGGGTGGTTTATTGGTAAGTGATAGATTGCCTGAAATGGTTGGGCCTGTGGTTTTTAGTTTTTTTCCTGGTGCTTGTGACTTTGATTGATATTTATGCTGAAATTGGTTTGAAAATGTGGCTTCATTTGTATGCTGACTTTTGCCATGAAATTATGTTCCTTGGGGTAATTTCTATTTAACTGGTTTTGAACAAAACCTTTAAATCACTTTTTTATGTTATCATCACGTAGCTACTCTCACTACTGGAATGAGAGCAGAGCCCAAATTAAAGTAATACATTTCTGGTTATCATAAGATCTACATATCTGAAAACCTAAGAAATAGTAGTTGAATTTTCTTCAATTGAATGACAAGTAGTGAGCACTGCTGATCTTGCCAACAATTGTTAATGAAGAGATACAAGTCTTAGCTGCGATTATCACCTTTTTAAAGTCACTTTTTGCTCTTCAGTGAATAACCATTTGGTTGAAATTGTAGGATGAAGTATTCTTGTGTCGTATGTTCCTGTTGTACCAAAAATGTTGCCAGGAGAAGCAGATGTAATTAGCTGTTGCATTTTTCAAGTTGTTCAAAGTAAGCAATAGAACAGTTACCTTGCTTTAAATTGTCATTGCATGGATGTTTTTTGTGCTTTGTTCAAACTTTTCAAATTTATGCAGAACTTTTAATGGCATCAATGATTGAATACAAAGAAAAACAACGGGTTTAGTATATTTGCTTTGTGTCAGTTATTAGGTTGCAGTCATTTGTGGCCCCTTTTCAGTATGCTTATACTTGGAGCCAAGTGCTGTATGAAGGGTCAATCTTGCGATTTCCGAGACGATACTGGCTACAACGCACATGAAGCTTTGCTTTGATGTGAAGCCAGTGATACCACACACTGGCAAGCATTCATGTGTTGAGGCAAAAGTATGCTGCATATACGATGTTATCAGTCACTTCCTGTCATAATGCTAACTGCTCCCGTAATTTTCGTCCTTTAAGGTATCAGGGACTTGTGCTTCTGACCTGTGGCTACACCTGACTTGTACAAAAATTATTATGCAGACATTTTCTTACAGCAAGTGTCAATGCAGAACATGTATATAATGTTTTTGGTTGTTTATTTGACTTTTTTTGTCATGCCTGCTAAAACTAGCTGTGTTTTTCATTAAAAATGAATGTTGTAACTGCTTCAGATTCTGGAATTAGTCTTGGTAAAAAAAATCACTGAAGCTTCATAGCTGTCAGATGCTAATGCGTACCACACTGCAAATAAGTACAATATTTTAAATGCATGTATGCAAACAGATAAATCAATTTGGTTTGTATGCCAGAAGGGCGTTTTCTGATTACAGGTCTTTTAGCTGCTTGATTTAATATTTGCAAGCAGCTGTAACCAAGCATGCAGTTCTTTCCTGATACAAACTCATTCCTTTACTGTTACAATTTGCAGCTAATATCGTTTGCTACAAATATATGGATGGTATACGCTGGAAGATTCATTACAGGTGTTGCCATGTCCATCACATCTTTGGTTGTACCGGTGGGTCATTACACTACAGTCCATTTTTAAGTTTTTCTATTAAGTTTGGGTTTTTGTTTTTGACTACGAAAAATGTTATATGATCAGCTCCTCAAACTAGAGACCTTTTATCCTGAGTGTAATCGATTATATCTTCCACTCTAAGGTATTTTTGACTTTGCCTACTAAAAATAGGTTTTTAATCTCCACCGCTGCAGTATTTGATCAAAGTATGCAAAGAGCATTCTTTAAGTATTTAAATGTGTGGAAATAGCTTACTTTAGCAATTTGCTGCCTCCGTCAACATTCATGCTAATGCAACACAAAACCTTTATAATTTGTTCTGTTTTGTAATGAGACATTCTTTCTCAAAATTTCTATTGCAGACGTACATCAGTGAAGTATCAACCCAGTCTCTGAGAGGTCTCCTGTGCTCTGGAAACCAGCTCTTCATAACCATTGGCATCTTTATTGTTTATGGTCTTGGTAAATTATCGATGGTTATACCCGTGTGTGGTGATTCTAGCCAGCACGCGGCTTACCCTTTGTTTTAATCAGTTATGATCTGTAGAGTCGAAGTTTGTTTTGTTTTCTGTTTTTTTTCTGCCTTACTGTAGGCAGAACGTTTTGTGCATAGGATCAAGTCCAATCCGGTGACAAAATACCTGCGGCCAAAGACACGTTTTAGCCTGTACTTGTTTTCTGTCGGTGAAAAGTTGACGAAAGAGCTATCCATTTTTATACGTAGCATCTCGCCTTGGAGGTAACGTAAGCACATTGGAATCTGCTGACAATGTCTGTTACAAATTTGCTGACTAGCCTGCCTCAGATGGGCGCTTCTGTCGGTGCTAGAAGTTGGCATGCAGATCTACGACGTGCGTAGTGGTTCCCTATATCTTACACTTCAATCACAACTATAATTTTTGTTGGCGGCTTATGTCCTGACTTTAATGCACTGCATCCACGCATACTTCAGGCGGTGTATTGACATGGAAATGGCTGCCAATCGCCATCGCAGTGTTTCCTTTTTTCTACTCTGCGGCCACCTTGTTCATACCAGAAACACCCCGCTATCTTCTTCTGAGGAACAAAGCTGAAGACGCAGCTCGTGCGTTGAGGTTTCTGCGCGGAAAATATGTAAGTGTCTGTGTGTTTGTGTTCTACCCCGAACCATGCTTTTTCCGCTTTGAATGTTTACAGAGATGTACCGATGCGCAGTCATTGATTAGATACAAAAAAAGTTAATAGTAGTAATAAGTCACAGCAACGCGTCTGAAAAAAATCCTTTGTTGATGTTGTGTGTGTGACCAAAAACATTTCCGTCAAAGTGAGCTTTTTGTGGGAAATGCGAAATGAATGTACTCTGAGTGTCAACAGCTGATGAATTCCATGAGTTCGAGTCCGGGTGCATTGTAAAAACACTTTTCGAGAAACAGTGTGACAAAATAGGTTAAACAGTCGACACCAAAATTACTTGTCGAAGCTTCCCAGATAAGATTCGTCTTACCTGCTGATTCCCATCATACGGCGGTGTGTATGGCTGGCTTGTATCCTCTCAGCGAACATAAACACGCCTGGTACAGTACGATTTTGCGAATTCCAGAAACAACAATATATTTTACGCGCGACTATCTTGTCGTCCCCATCCCAACGTGGCACGTCGCTTTAAACGATTCTTTAAATCAATTATGATTAAAGCTAATATCCTGACAAATTCGACCGCGTGCTGCAAGGTTTCCTTCCAAATTCTTGAAATTTGTTTGTTCCTAGTTCGCAAATCAAAAGTGGTGCCGTTCTTCAAGTTTGTCTGTGAATTTTGGGTCATAACTACCGGTGTGCTTAAGTTTTAGTGCAAATATTTTCGACCCGGCAGTTGAAGAAGTTGTGGGCAGTCTCTGCCTTCACGTTCTGGAAATAAGCGTTAATGAAGAAAGAGCTAGTATAATATGAATGTCTTCAATAGAATATCACCAAATAGGGACGTTGCAATATTATCGTACATGGCCAAATATAGTATGTCTATCAGGGTTGTTGTAAGGAAACCCACCAAAAAACCCAGTCTTTACTCTTTGAAAAACCTACTAAAAGTAAAAACTAAAACAAGCAGGACACTTGTACAGTTAACTGTAATTCTTTATTTTAAATCAAACAAAACGAACAGCAACGAAATTTATAGGACTTGAAAAAAAGAAGAATCAATCGAACAGCATGAGCAAATTCTAATGGTTATGTTCTTCAGCTCTGCACTATCGGTATATTTTAACCAAATTTTCTGCCTTCTCTGCATCTAAACTTTTTCTGATTTTGGACCATACCAAATCATGTATTGAAAAAATACACTCTATAGATGCTGAACTAGCAGGGCATGCACATAAACTTGACGTGAAACTGCAGAGTTTGTGTGGGAATATTTTTTCTCTTCTTGCTGTGCGCATGCTTGCCAAGCCTCCCCACTTAGGAGTGAACTGATCAACAACTTATTGCGAAAACAAAGATGGGGTACATTCTTAACCTCAATTTTAAATATAACAAGTTATTATTGTGTAATTCCGAAAATAGTGATATTGCATGATAGAATAAAAACAATTCAGAATGGGATTTTCCTGTTTCTGTAAAAAATGACCAAAATCTTGTTTCTTCTTAAAAAACCCAAAAAATGTTTATTTAAAAAAAAACAAAAAAACAGCTGGGTTGTTTTTTTAAATAAACTCGGGTTTTTCTCAAGACTGATGTCTATCCTTATAATTAATCTATTCATTTAGATCACAGGTTATCCAGGTTTCTGACGCTGAGAGCTACGTCTTGGGTATCGATCAATTCGACGGGGTACCAATTTGATACATGCTTCTGAAATAAAAATTTGCTCATTTATCGTTAATTATGTTATTATTAATAAAATTAATGATATGCATCAAGATGAAGACACGACACAGGTCATGTCAGTGCTGTTTTCAGAACAGGCTCGCGTGTTACCATATGGCCCGTGCGGGCGACCTGATGCCCACGGGCACCATTTTGCCGACCCCTGAATATGCTTGTGAAAGGAATATTTTGTAACATTGTAAACTGACTCGAGAGCAGGACGTTTCTCGAGGTGCTGATAGATAGCACTGACTATTTCCAGTTGTCTTTTGTGCTCTAACTTATTCACCACGCGATGCAACCTTTTTCGTGACTGAAATGCCTGAGGGCGTTACATGTTTGAAGGCAATGTTTCCAGTTCAATAGCTGTTAAAATCTTTCATTTTGCCAGTTAAATCTGTGAGTAGTTGGAATGACAACCACTTTAAGTACTACCCCAAGCGCGATAACGTCTTCAAAATTGTTATTTGTAAGCATTGCGTAATTGAAATGCGTTCAACACGCAAAGTTGCTCTGTTTAGCTGTTCTGACATACACAAAATACTTATCTGGATTTACTTTGGTGTGTCACGTCGTGTTTCATGTGTATATATGTAATGTATGCGCTTATCACTTTTACTTTTCCTGTTTACGCATTGGATCAAAAAACAACAACAATTAGACAGTAGCCTTTTAGAAATACATCTGTTCCGTCTGTTCACGGGAGTTTTTGCCAATAATTTTATAGGTCGACATCAGTGATGAAATGAATGATTTACAAGTTTCAATTGAATCGAGTTCACAATCCGTGTCTTGGAAGGAGATTTTCCTCCTTCCTTCTCTTCGCGTGCCTTTTCTGCTCTCACTCGCATCCATGTTTTTTCAACAGTTCAGTGGCAACAACTGCATTATGTTTTACGCTCAAGGAATATTTGAGGTGAGCATATTGCCGACCCAGTTCCTGCCTTAGGTAGAAATTTATGTTGTGTTCGTTAAGGTCGCGAAGTATGCATGACAACAACATTCGTGTTGGTATATGGGAACTTTTTTCAGTTCTATTTCATGGCAACTTGTGACTGTCCCACCCCGCCCCATGGTATTCCCAAGAAACTAGTAAAACGAAATACTTAAACAATGCGTATGTCTAATCTTTGCAGAGCTGTGGGTAGGGCACCCAAAACACTACAATTAGGGGAGCACAGATGTGAAGGGGGTCAACTTTTTACAGAAATTACCGAAAACTGAGCCCAACGTTTTTTTTTTTGGAGGACCTCACATCACTGCGTCATGCCACTGCAGCTCTATGTCTAATACTTACTGCGCTGTGAGCACATAATCATGGTATTCAACTTACGGATATTCCTTCTACATGACATCAGAACTGCAGAGGATGGGACGAATTTCAAGTCCAGTGTCCCATTCCAAGGGATCTCCATTCCCCATAAGGCAAGTCTGCCAACATTCCTTTGAAAAAAGCAGCTCCTCCAGTCGCAAGCCTTCACAGCATTTCCACCACATGATGTATGCACGGTTGTTGGCACTACAGAGTAGAAATCAAAATTGTTTCAGTAACCTGATGTAAACACCAACTGAAACAAACATTTCGCTCTTCATATGGCAAGCATGACACAATCCATTCGATTTTTTAACGCTTAAACGGGTCATCATTGACACGAAGAAAAATTAGAAACACCTATTTTGTTTGAAACCTGCGAAGGTCATTAGCGGCCCAGTCATGATCGCAGGGTCACCAGCCGCAAGTCTGTCAGAAAAAAGTGTGTTAGAAACGTCTCTCTGTGGTGATGCGCCTAGTAACATTTGGCATTGTGACTTGGTAACACTTCCCCTCTGTAACAAGGAGCGGTGCAGCCATTCTAGAATCACAAGTTTTGCACAGGGGACACCACTGATATTATCTCGTGGCTTAACAGTTCATTTGCTGTTGTTGTGAAGTGGATTTTCAAGCGGTGTTTTGAAACAGTGCAGTTACGGTGACTCCAAACACGTGCGTTGTGCTGATTAGTTCCAGCCTTTGGTCAGCTGGGTCGAACAAAGAGCACTGTGCACCAATAATTTTTTGGGATAAAAATATATCGGAAAAACAATAACAATAGTTCTTTCGTAAAACTTCAGAAAATAGAAGTACAGTACAGTGCAATGCCCAAGAGTTTGAGCCTTGCTCAAGTTACTCAATGTAAAACAGGTGTGCGCGAAGAAGTAGGCAATGGAGATAACCTTCCCGCAAAATTGAGCAGTCGCCCATGAAAAAACAGGCGTCGTTTGATCTCTGGTTGTTTTTTGCAAGTCCATTTTTCAACGTCAGCGCGTAAAACAGGTGTGCAGCTGACAATCAGAAGGGTTCGGTTTGTGACGCTGGAAACGCTGGCGCTTAAAACCGTGATCTGAACGAAACGTTTTGATGTTTTCTTCAAATAAAAGCTGCTGTTACGTTGCAGGATGCTGGATTCAAGTCGCAGTCACAGATTTTGATGTCATTGCTTTTAGTAGCAGGCACACAGATAGTGTTCACTGCAATAGCTTCTGGACTTGTCGATCGATTGGGTAGGTTGTACACTTTCTCATTTCCATGCTGATGCCAGCGATTGCTTTGCATACCGACTGGACACCGTAAACCGTACAGTTCGTGTTCTATATTTCCGGTCACGTATGTTTTGCGTAAAACTGATTCTATCCACAAGGTTGGCAGTTTCTGATGACATGCTGTCTGTGTGATAACCGTTGGTCATTTGGTCTCTTAAAGCTTACCTCAAATGTTTTCCTTGTGGAACTTTTACTTGTGTTTTTCTTAAACATCAGGCAGTGCCAGAGAGTTATTACTGCGACGTTGAAACCATACATATTAATTTTTTCAGTTTTATAAAATATGACAACCTTTCTATTGCTGTTCATCAGATAGGGTTTTTGGCGTCTTATTTGTAATCGATGAACAGCTGTAAGTTTCTTTCCTATTTGCGCATTTCTGCCCAACTGTTTTATGTACAGGTTGACTCTAAGAAACAGAATCCACAAACCTCTGAATAAAATTTTTTATTTTATTTATTCCTCGTTTCTTTCTCAGGTTGCAGTAGTAGATTTAGTGCATGAAATATTACAGCAGTAGTTTTTACCACCATGTCTTGACCAGCCAAAGAGATGCCATTTTGCGTAGAGGCCTATTTCGCTAACAATTCATACAAAGTAGTGCAAGCACGTTTTCGGAGAATGTTTCAGTGTCGTCATGCTCCATCAAAAAGCAGAAATTTTGACTGGATTCAGAAGTTTCGAGAGTATGGGGACTGTATAAAATCTTAATTCAGAAGGTCTGAGGGATACTTAAACTCTGGTCGCACGGTGAGTGCTAGGACGCAAAGAAACGTCGGGGCCAAAATCGCCGTGGAAGCCATTTGTAGCATATTTTGGGAAGAGCATGACTTTATGCGAAGGGACTCCAATGACTGAGACTTAAGGGAATGATTGTACACAGACTGAAGTTTGAAGCCTGCAAAGTGCATGAAGTTTACTGGATCTTTGTAATACAATTTTTATGGGCTTTGTTTTTTAGGGTCACCTTGTATAAATCATTTTTCAATTGGCGGACGTCGTTGCTCACCAACAAAAGATTCATGCTAAAAAAACTTTTTCGTCTCTTCATTGACTGCCGCACTCAACCAAATTAGATACTCTCGTTACCAGGTGCAGTGCAAAAAAGTATTTGTCCAATCACAGGTTTTCCTCACTGTGGTTCCAATCATATTGAGACTCATCCAAGTCTTTCTGTCAGGTCAAAAGTAGGTTAAAAGTATTGTATACTGTATTGAAGATGACGCCACGTGAAGGCTTCGTAGTTCGATGTCAGATCCCATGCAGCAGTGGTTTTTAACCTTTCCAACACCGCGATCCCTATTCTTCAAAGTATTGGCCTGTGGACTAATGTCTTATTGTGACGCGGTGGTTAAATAAAACAACTTTGACACTCCTGGGAACCCTTAGATGTTTCACTGGGGCTATCGGGAACCACTGTTGAACAGTATACTACCAAATGTTTTGGTCATGCCGCGATACGGAAATTTATTAATTGTTGAATGTTTCTGTTTTGTTTACACCGTTTCAGGGAGAAAAGTACTGCTGTCTGTAAGCGCATCGTTTATGGCGGTCAGCATAGCTGCTCTCGGAATCTACTTTCAGCTCAACGATCCAAAGCAACCTGGTGAGTTTCATCAAAACTAAAAAAACCTTCCAATAACTGTTTATCGCTAATTTCAAAACGAGTCAGATGGATTTTAATCCATTTTCAATCAGATTTGAAAGGACCGCTAAGGCAATGAAAGCAATTCAAAACCGGAGGGCTTTGACATAAATAGGTTAATATATGACCTCTGACCATGTTGAAAATGCTGTGAACTAAACCTAGATTGTTTGCCAGAAACGCGAAAATGCTGAAAACAAAACAAAGACTACCAATGAGAGGCTGTGCGCAGATTACAATAAGTGAAGGATGTTAAGAAAATACTAAAATACCACAACTTTGAAAAGATTATGTATAACTTGCGTGGTCATTAGAGATTACCTAAGATCAACGTAAAATTGCAACTGGTGGGTGGTGACAAAAGATAGTCACTGAAATTCTAAGTTCGCATAATATGGTTATATCAATACCGAGAATAAGCGTACGAAATTAACAATAAATATAAAAAGTAAGCATCAAACAAACAGATAGCGTGGATATCTATATATTAAAATATTACAGGCATGGAAAATCATCTGCGTAATTTCAGGCTGCTGCTCTTGTATTGAGATTGTCTCTTCATTCAACAGTTCACGGTGTTTGAAAACAGAAGTCAAAATTTTTGGGTTTTTAAAGTCCATAAAAATCATCTCGATTTAAGTACAAATGTTTGGCGACGGCATAGTTTGGTAGTTAGATATTGAAGGATGACGTCTTTGAATGTGACCAATATAAGAATGGCCACACGAACATTTAAGTTTGTAACTTCGTAGCAACGTTCCAGATGTGCTTGTTAATCCGTTATACTTAAAACGGTCTGCAACTGCAACTGTACATGGCCTAATTGAGCAAGTTCTTTCAAGTATTTTTGAAAACAAGCCTCGTAACTTCTGATCTGGCTGCATTGAAGTTTCAGCAATGCAGGCCATGGACAGAACGATTTTTGGTCGTGTTTTTTTTCATGTTTCCAGAACAAATATTCCCACAAAGTTTTTCGAAAAATACTTGTGATTTGAACCAGGCCGGGTATCCCTTGCGAAGTTTCGCGCTTCGCCTAGGATCATTCCTTAGCCCAGTTATCCGTGTTTTGAAGCACGAGGTCTTTCTCCGCTCTCTCCCTTTTGTTACTTCACTGTTGTTTGAGATGATCTATACACTCGATTTATGTCATGGAAGTGTTGAATTACTGCATTTCGCAACTAGTTTTTTATTCAGATGTACAATCGCCTCAGCTTCATGCGAATATATGCGCTATTGATTCAAGCCGTTATGTAATGACACAAATTTACGTTGAAGGAGAACTGTCATGGCTTGCATTATTAAGCCTCATCGTCTACATTGCCACCTTCTCGTTGGGACTCGGACCCATACCATGGATACTCATGTCCGAGTTGCTTCCTTTGCGTGCTCGTGGCAAGTGTGGTGGCATGGTGACCGCTTTCAATCTATTGTGCGCCTTCATTGTTACTAAGGAATTTCATGA
>JGI24022J15233_10010551_pt1 | contig 10487 bp, 8 predicted proteins | sample Ectturendosymbi2_FD_15233 | JGI IMG/M metagenome (IMG submission 15233)
CAATCTACTAGACTGGCTGATCCGTTTGAGCCGCTGAACAGCTCTCTAGCGCAATGGGCGGAGGAGCTAGGGCGTTGGTAACGCAACCGAACACTGCTGTTTTTTTTTTTGTGAAAATCGCTGAAACCAGGCGGCTCTAAAAGTGTTAAACAGCCTCTGAGCCACAAAGAGTTTGGATTCTCATTCCAAAGCCTAATGTTACATAAACTCTGCCTAGGACCACAGTTTCGGACTGCAAACCAATGCGAAATTTAGATAAGAATGTGCATGATGTTTCTGAGAACTTTTGGGATAGCAAAAATGAGTCTTTATGTCCCACCAGGAACATGTTAACAAATTCAAACAATGTATATATACATCAGCTGATAGTGAAAGTGTTATTATTACAAATCTGAGATTTTTTCCAATGTATTTCTCATGACAGATGCAAGACTCCTTGTGTTTTTGACTATTGTTTCAGCTAGTCTTTTGTTGACGGTGGTGCATTCTGGTGCCATCCTACCAGTCGTGAAAAAGAGGGATTTAATTGATGATTTAATAATGTCAATGATTCGTTTGTTATAATCCTTGTCTTTTTTGTGTTGATAGACCTGTAAGAGTTTGCTGGCATAGAACTGGGAGGTAGGATGTGTGATCGTTATGTTAAAGAATGTTTTTTCATAGCTGTTCCACCAGACCCCTCTAGCAGAAATATCCAACCTTGCATTGTCAGAGGTGTTAACTCTTTTCTCAAACTTGTTTTCTGAGATTTTAAGAAGTGTGAGTTCTATTTGAACATCTTGGTAGACCTCTCATATAAGCTGTTCTTAGCTTAGAAGTCTCTTAACGAATTGTGCCTCATGTGTATCTGTCCAGTTTGCATTTGAGGTTGTGATCCACTGAGTTAGTTTCTCTGCAAGTACAATGAGTAGGTCTGCAATTTATCTTTTAGCAGTATCTCATGTAGATAGCATTACGTTGTTATTTACAGCAGTGTTTCTTAACCTTTCCTAGGCCATGGACCTCTACAAAATTCTGACAAAGGCTATGAACGTCTTTGTAAGAAACACATTCAAGTAATCGACAGCAAGTCTTTAATCAATGTAGTCTGTAGAGAAAACCAAAATGAAGTAATAAATCATGAACTGCACTCAGTTACATTCAATGCACAAATAACTAAACTATTCAATAAGACAGCAAAAACACTACTGATACAGAAAATGGATTTTGGTTTATGCCGAACCTGCTGAAACATTAATTGACCCCTAAGGGATCCATGGACCCTAGGTTAAAGCCCTTAATTTAGGGTATATCCAATAGCTTTGATTAGCACTACTGAGAGCTGAGAAGATGCACCTTTCTCCATTGCTCCTTTTATGTATCAATGTTGTGCCTGTAGCAGGGGTGCATCCAAGAGATCTGTTTTGCTATCATGACAGGATACCTTGTGCTGTAGGCACTCAGCAAACGCCGATCAAATATCAAACACTGCCACTGCAGGTCCCCAATGCGAGTGGTTTGGAAGAGGCAACAGCATTTCCCTTAGTACCATTGTGTAGCATTGTTATGAAACAAGCACATCACTGCCTTGTCGAAAAAGAACATCAAATGCAATAACCTAGAACAATGTATATTGACATGTACATGGAATGTGCATGTTTCAGTGTCTGCTGCATGGCCAGTGCAAGACGCTGTCAAAATGGTATGCAGTCGGGCATAAACAGCTATTTTGTAATATTCTGCTTCATGTTGAGAGGACATAATCCCAAAGCACAATTGTTTTGTTTTGCAGTTTAGGTCTAAATTTTATCTGCTGTTTATGCTTGCTAGGTTATGATAGGAATATATAAGGTCTAGGCTTACTTCAATGTCATGATAAGTAGTGCAGGTTTATTTCCACTGAAGCTATATTTTATGATGAATTTGTCATGTTGAACGGTGCAGCACCTAGCCTTAGGAATTATCATTGCATTATCTAAACAAAATACTAGTCCAGCATTGTATTTCAAAAACAGCTTTATTGGCTGACAAAGTCATATACTACTTTGGTATAATTTACTTCTACATCACAATGGAAAATCATCAGGCTGGAACAATTTCACTCAAGCGTTTTTCTCTGCAGTAATTTCTCAACTATCCTTAGGGAGAGTGCTCCACAGACGCAGTTGTATAGCTGATTTTCAGCATCAATTTTATAAGTGTATACACATTATGGATAAACACTTTGGATAAACACCACATTCACAGGAACAAAAAGTAATTGTGATGTGATTAATGCGCTATGACCAGTGATAAACTGGAAATCTTTCCTTAAATGTTTCGACGATGTGACCAATACCATTAACCAAGTATGTAGTTGCACCAGGTTACTAACCAAGTTTGATTGGTTCTTAAGGACACATGTGGAAAATCTGGTTTTATTCGGAAAAGTATTATCAAAAGCTGCCCTTTTGAGACAGACCCCCTTCTGCCAGGCTAGATGTACCAGTGGCTTTTAGGTCAAGTTTCTCAATTGGTTGGTCACAGCATTTGTGATATGTGAAATAGGCCTAAACTACTAGATGGTAGTATTTCACTCAAGTTTTTATTGGAAAATAGGCTAAAATCTGAGTCTTATGATACTTCAAAAGCTGTGACCTAACAACAACAAAATTAGTAATTAATCCACTAATTAGATAATTATTTTGTTTATTTTAAATCATAACTTTTGAACCAGACCAGAAATGCAAGAAAGTCGATCAAGGTCTGAAAAGACTCAGATTCTAGCCTAGTTTCCATTGAAAACTTGAGCGAAATACTTACGTCTAGTGGTTGGGCCCAGGTCAGGTACCAGTTGCTAAAAATGGCCAAAAACATACCCTATGATGTAACACTCAAAGAAAACAAAACCCAAAACCAAAAAATTTTTTTCATTGGAGGCTCGAAGACTTGCCGAGTCTTTTGAGGTTTGAACAGCTCTGTAGCGCAATCGCCTAAGGAGCTATGCAGTTGGTAAGACCACCAAAGTATGTTTGATTTTAGGCCGATTTCCAAGTACGATATATTTGTATGCCGGCTGCGAACATGTTAAAATTGATGCGAATAAGGCTGAGAGACATGCCTTCGTGCAGACTGTCAGTCAGCAAATTGAAGGCCATCCTAATTTTTTAACTTCATATTTTTTCATGATGAGGCAATTTTCACCCTAGTGGTCATATGTGCTATTGAATTCAAGCCTCATGAACATAATTGTCACCCACTTAGTATGGAGAAAGTGACTATTTGGTGCACATTATGTTGCTGTGGCGTTATTGGGCCATACTGGTTTGAGGATACTGATGATGTCCAGTAACTTTGAACACAGAATGATCCAGTGAACTAATGAGAAAAAAATTTATCCCGGCACTGAGCTTGAAGTGAGGAGTGGAGATGTATTCAGCAGGATGGAGCAACACTGTGTTGCTCCAACGCTTCACTCCCATAACTCCACCGTTGCTTCCCTGGAGACAGGCTGGTCTCGTGTCATATGGAACGCCCTTGGTCTGTACATTCTCCAGACCTATCCCCTTCCAATTATATCTTCTGAGGGGATACCTTAAAGACAGGGTCTATGGTAACAATCCCCAAACCATTGGTGCATGGATAACATTTGAACAGAGATCAGAATTTCCCATTAAGATCTTAGACAAGGTCATCACAAACCTCAATATGCAAGGAGCCACAATGGTTATGTGTCAAGCAGATTAGATTGACATATAATGAACTACTTAGCTGTGCTTGCAAAATGGTGGTGCATGAAGAAAAGACTCACACCACATAGAACTGACTTATCTCAAAGACAGGCCAATGAAAAAAATTACAAAGGAATTCTTTCATGATACAAAATGCTACTAATCAAAAATGATTACATATTTTTGGACCACCCTATCTTACATTTCTTGATTGAGACAACTGTGCTTTGACTAAAGGGTCAAATAAAGTTTTTAGGAGGTTGTGTGGGAGCCTTCATTGAAAGGTTATCCTTTAAATGTTCAGCTCAGAATATTGCTACAGATTAGATTATTTCATTTTTTCTTTGTGGATTGTGCTTGCTCTACAACTCCTTCCAAGGTGGCAACCCCAAACAAGCACAATAATTTAGGTCAGGCCTGCACAACATACGGCCCACGGGCCACATGAGGCCCGCGAAAGCTTTTCTTGCGGCCTACGAGAGCTTTCTCAATTGCAGACAATGTTGCAAAAGCTCGACCTCGAATAAATTGTCATTACAGAATTTCTTCCATACTACAACGAAATCTTTACATCGAAATGAAAGAGACTTCTGCCACCCGCGGGAAATTTATGGTGATAATTTGGCCCTTTGAGCTTTCTGAGTTGTGCAGGCCTGATTTAAGTCATACTTGTAGTCCCTGGTCTTTTCCCTTAATTCAAGCTCAGGGTCCTTTCTAGTAGACTAGACCAGGGTTTTTTATGGTGTTTTAGGGACCCAATTCGGGTCCCTAGAATCAGAGAAAATTATCACCGGGTCCTTAGTTGGGTCCCTACAAGTCCATACTGGGTACCAAACAGTTTCTTTGAAAAAGACCTGGACTAGACAATATATGCTCCCACAAACTTGGTTCTTCTCACTCAGTTTAAAGGCCTTAAAAAAAACTTGAATTGATGATGGGTATGATTCAGTCTCAGGTTCTTTTTATATGTATGTCAAAAATTTTGTCATGCATAGCACATATACCACACTTTGCTATTGTTGAGGCCACTTGGTCAGTGTGGCGTCACGTTGAGAAGTGTGCCAACAATAGTGTTGAAAGCCTGTGAAAGTCTAAGCGGCAAGTGCGCAAAGCTTCACTCTGTGGCAGCAAGTAACAATAGAGATAATGCGTCGCGATCACTCTATTATTGCTTGTTCGTGCCACAAATTTACGGATGTTATTCTTTGCGCACATCCTTTTCGTGGTGAATCGCACATTCAACGCAACGCCAATGGAGAGGTTGCAACAACATCCCCGTCTTTTTACAACAAACCGCACCGATCGCACGTTCTTTTTGTGAAGGCTGCACCTAGCACGACCTTCGCATCCTGGTCACAGCACCATTTTTTGCGATCGGAAAGCCTGAGCGGCAAGTGTGCAAAGCTTCACACCGTGGCAGCAAGCAACAATAGAGATCACGCGCCGTGATCACTGTATTATTGCTTGTTCGTGGCACATATATATGGGTGTTATTCTTNGCGCACATCCCAGTCGTGGTGAATCACACATGCAACGCCAATGGATAGGTTGCAACAATAACACCCTTATGTGTGGCATGAGCAAGTAGTAATAGAGTCAACTTGTCTGGCGATTTCTACTGTTGCTTGCTGCCAGAGTGTGAAACTTTGCGCGTTTGCAACTGAAGCCCTCTGACTGCAACACCATGGGTTACACTCGGGCAGTGATGATCTTATATATCTGAACCTGCTAATCACAATGTGATGATTTGCTAAAATTATGTTGTATGCATATGAAGCAGCCTATCAGTCACGTTGAGCCCTACCTATACTTGTGACGTAGATGTAGATATGGATACAAAATAGGATTCATTAATCACAGTTGTTTTGATGGGAATCCAGCACTCATACAGTATAAAGTAAGAGTTAATTTCAAGTAAATCCCATGTTACCACGTTATGAATTCCTGTTGAACTTCTGTTGAAAGTTGTGTAGAATCATCTGTTGTTTGGTTGCTAAAATTAAAAGTGTAGCACTCCAAGAGTTGATTTCATTTTCTTTAAATAGGCGTAGAATCAGATGTGCTATAAACTTCAAGAGTAATGGACAAGTAAAATAACAAAATATTTACTAGGCCTTACTTGGTTGTAATTGAATAAGTTGCCACAAATTTGATGATATTAATATTTCAAACAGGTGTATTGTGTGCAGGAAGTCTTGCAACAGTTTGTTAAACTAGAAAGTAAAATGGGAGTGCTAGGCTTGTCAAAGTTGATCTGTGACAAAGCACCATCAGCCGTTAAAGAAAGTCTCATAAAAAATTATTTTGGTCGCAAGGTAGCGATTGATGCTTCAATGGCTATCTACCAGTTTTTGATTGCCATTCGTCAAGATGGAAATCAGCTAACGAATGACGAAGGAGAGGTAACCAGTCACCTTGCTGGCTTATTCTATCGAACAATTCGTTTACTGGAGAATGGTATCAAACCAGTGTTTGTATTTGATGGGAAGCCGCCACAGATGAAGTCTGGTGAGCTGGCAAAAAGAGCAGAACGTCGTGAGGAAGCAGAGAAACAATTAGCTAAAGCCCACGAAGCTGGAGAGGTTGAAGAAATAGACAAATTTTCCCGTCGTTTGGTGAAAGTTACCAAGGAGCACATGGCCGATTGCAAAAAACTTCTTCGGCTGATGGGTGTACCAATTGTTCAGGCACCAACAGAAGCAGAAGCCCAATGTGCGGCGCTAGTTAAAGCAGGCAAAGTTTATGCTACAGCAACTGAAGATATGGATGCCCTTGCTTTTCATTCTGGAAGACTGCTGCGACACATGACTTTTAGCGAAGCTCGTAAAATGCCCATACAAGAGTTCGTGTATGACAAAGTGTTGGCAGAATTGGAAATGACTCATGAGCAGTTTGTTGATTTGTGCATTCTATTGGGTTGTGACTACTGTGAGAGCATTCGTGGTATTGGTCCGAAAAGGGCTTATGATCTTATACAACAATATAAGAGCATTGAAGAAATCTTGAAAAATATTGATGTAAAAAAGTATACTGTGCCTGAAGACTGGGTCTACAAATCTGCTCGACAGCTTTTCTTGAATCCCGATGTATCTGAAAGTGGTGCGATCGAGCTAAAGTGGGCTGAACCGAATGTGGAGGAAATTGTGAAGTTTATGGTGGAAGAAAAAGGGTTTAGTGAAGAACGCATTAGGAATGGTGTGAAAAAGATCGTTAAAAGTCGGCAGTCTAGTACGCAAGGCAGACTAGATGATTTTTTCAAAGTGTTGCCTTCAAATGTACCAAAGCGAAAGTCCAACACTAAGCCTGAACCGAACAAGAAAAAAGTTAAATCCGCACGCTTCAAAAAAGGAAAGTAACTCCGTGAAGGACATTGTTTTACTGCAAAGTTTGTAGTTTAGCAATTGATTTATTCTGGATGCTCAGTCAAACTTGCTGATTTTGCCAAATAACTCAAACATTATCGCTCAAAACTAATCAAACTGGATGTTTTTTGGTTGTATTTTGTTTCTACGTGTCTTGCTTCACTAAGCAAGACAGACGTAAGTGTGTTTCTGCATGATGGCAAATTTTATGTAATGATTCAAACGTTTGTACCTGCCATTAATACTTGCATTTTTTGTATGTCACAAAACGTTTTTGTATACGTAAACTACTATTGCTTTCGCAGGATTTTGCAATGCTTATTAATAATTCTTACGCCTTGGAATTTTCTGATGTCTACCAGCTTTCCATCTTTCGCGCCACACACCACAAACGCACTGTGGTTCAGTGCTGGCGAGCCGTACGACGATGAAATAGAGCTTTGCATGTTAGAGGAGAGATACAGAAACTGGGTACGTAGTAGAGCCATTGCTGTGGTACTTATAATTGCTGAATAGCCCGGGCTTAGTTTCTGTGGAGCACCAGCGCTTTTAAGGCATACAGTATTAAGAGCTACCAGTTGCATCATTGCAGATGAAGGAAGTGATGGAAAAAGACAAAGATACTTCTTACATTGGGAAAAAGACTGATGGGGGTGTAAGTTGCTACGCTTTGCGGTTAATGCTATTTTTTGTCGCCACATATTCAAAAACACGCTCGATCGGATTCGCTCATGAAATAACGGACCTAAATTTTGGATGTTGTTAACTGGAATTTTGCTAAGGGCGTTTGTAGCATAAGAGATTTAGTTTTTATGATTTAGTGTGCGGTACGTAGTGGCTGGACACCTTGAACAATGCTTGCTTGATTTAAGATCTGATTGATAAACGCCTTGTTCTGCTTTGTGTTGTTTTGTTGACACAAGCTGGCCGTTGACCTCATTTTAATGTCTGTTCTGATGTGGTTTCGGCTATTACAGATAAAACCGCTGAAACAAATGACCTGATAAGCTGTACGTTTCATAAAGTTTTTCTGTCATTCGTGGTAAGCCAAGCAAAGACAGGTCAAATCATACACCCTTAAAAACTTGTGGTTGTATCGAAAAAGAACCGAAAAACTAAGCTGAAAAGCTATAGACAATGATTGATACAATAAGATGAGAGACAAAGCGGAGAAAAATCAGCGTCGACTTTTGATCTCTTGAACCGCTGATCGCAAAGAATTGGTCATATGATTTGACCGTGTGTTGCCGATCTCATTTCGGTTACATTTTACAGATCCAACCGGAGCCAGAAGGAGAAGGTGATTCTGATGAAAGCGAAGAAGACCTGAACGGTTTTCAAAGCGAGGAAGATCTGAACGAATTCCAAGATTCTCCAGATGATCAAAACCCTGCGCTGGAGGTATAAACGTTTCGTCTTTTCACTAAAAATAAGAACCGGAGTGGTATTTGTCCAGTGGGGTAACTAGGGGTTTGAACCGGGAGGCAAAACTTAGCTGAAAGGGCTCACTGGCCACCGTAGAGGGGCCATTAGCCAAAACTCAGCAAAAAGTTCATAATACTGTGAATCCGGATGTGGATGTCTATATCAAAACCCGAAAAGACCCCAAAAAACGCAAAAAGAACAGCAACCTACTGAAAACCAAAAAGTACTAAATATCAAAATGTAAGTGAAATGCGGCCCCGGATTTTACATTTAGCTAGCCAGGAGTGCCGCTCGATCCCCCCACCTAGACCCCACGTCAGTTACGCCACTGTGTATGTCCCGTTTGAAATGACACTAGCTTTCGCGATCGACAATCTATTACCCGCACGCCGTTGATTAGCTACAAGCGGAAGTGGTGTGCTGGTATATCGCCGTTTTGCGATAGAGGCTGTTTGTGAGATTTTTGTAAGATTGACTTCGCGCTTAGTTACAGGTAAGCATGGAATTGCTACACATTTTATTTGGTTTTGCGTCACAGTTATTTACACATAGGCTGTGTTGTTAAAAGCTTTGATAACAATGAAAAGAAAAGTATTGTCGCCGTTCAGTCGAATGTTTCCACTTCCTTGTTAATCTGACACTTTTTTGAAAACCTCGAAGTAAGTCAAATATTGTCTTTTTAAGGCGAATGTAAAGGAATTAAATTATTCCTGAGTTTTTCACAGGTTGATATGGAACTTGATGCTACAGACGCCTCTTACAACAACTCTTGGATTATCTGAAAATGGAAAAGCTGTTTTTTTGTCTGTGACAGCTTTCATCACTTCCTGCGGTTTTGCTTTTTTATTGCTGTTGCACTACAGTACATAGGCGTAGCCAGGAGGGCCTAGGGGGCCATGCCCCCCAAATTTTCGGAATATATAGTCATTTTGTGCTTTGAAAGGCGGTATCCCATACAAAGTAATGTTATTTGCCTAAAATCAAGCATTTTGGCCCACCAATTTTTTTGGCCCTTGCCAAATTTTTGGGCTCGCTACGCTACTACTACAGTAGTGTTGTGACTAGTGTCAAATTGACTGGACGTTGAACAGGAAACGGAAAAGCACATTTCGTTTTGCACAATCTTCTGGCTACAATCGGGCTAACTCAGTGGTTTTCAACCTTTTTTGGCCCATGGCTCATCTTTAAAAAATTACCGGTGGACGACTTTGCTATGCTGACACTTCATGAAAAACTAGACGAAACTGTATTGCACATAGGTCAGTGAACGTTTTATCAAGAATTTATGGAACTCTCTGTGGATTACGTTGAGAATCACGGGGCTAAACTGATTTACAATTATTGCGAGTGTCATACTTTTTTGAGTTGTGCCGAAATAGATGTTGATTACGTTTTGTGCGATATTCCCGTGACTTTTGCAGTGATTGATAGTATTTTGTTCTTTGACCTTGCTGCTCACCAAGTTACCGTTTTGACATGCCTTGCTTGGGTTTGTCTGTTGTGTATACAAGGGTTGTATACACAGAAACCAGTATGCCACTGTTAGTAACATTGAGATTGTTCGCCAGTTTTGTGGCACGTGCACCTTTAACCTGTTTTCTACTTACGCACTGATAGTTTCTGTGTCTGTTTATCTATATCCATTATGCTAAAGTTATATCGCAGCGGGTAACGTTCTTGTTTTTAATTGCGCGTGAACAGTTTCACAAATAATTACATCGTTTTTGCTAGGTTGTTAGGATTCCATAATTGGTTTATCTTAAAATCAGTTGTTTGCGAGTGTATACCAGCGATCATGCCGAGAACGAAGAGAAAAATTATGGTTCGCCGAATCAAGAAGTTCATGTACCCGGCAGCAGGCTTTCAGTCCGACATTGAAGGCCTCTTGCAGAAGTTTGTCGACACAAAAAGTATCAGGTTTGTTGAATGTCGTCATACCGTGGCGTACAGCAGTGAGAAAGTTGCAATCAGACCCATGTCATAGCAGGGCCGCAACCAACTGATATTTTCG
>JGI24022J15233_10010556_pt1 | contig 10486 bp, 8 predicted proteins | sample Ectturendosymbi2_FD_15233 | JGI IMG/M metagenome (IMG submission 15233)
CACTAGACCCCTGCGTAAACTTCATTTCAAGACCATCGCAAAAACCCCCTCTTATAACTTTGGCATGCTACAAACACTGTATTTTGCCCTTGACTGTAGCATCATCGGTAGCTTTAAATGAATATCGTAGATATTTGTTTTTGTGCAGTTTTGCAACTAAATGTGTGAATGGCGGTGGCGGTGATATACAATTTGCATGCCTTGAAGCTCAAGCCTTGGCTACGAAGGTTTCAAAGTCTTTTTGCAACACAATTAGGCCATAGGCACTGATTAGCAACAATAGCTTTTATTCTAGATATTTAGTTGTGATGGCATGTAGACCTACTGTGACATTTCAATCGCAAATATGTGGAACCTTAACGGTTTCATCAATGATCCCCCTTTGCCTTGCCGGAGAGGAAAAAAGGTTTTACTAAAGTAATCAGAATCCGACCTGTAGCGCTGTAGGCCTACATAGTCTGAAAATGTTTTAACATTCACCTGATGTTAATTGCCACCTTTTCGTACAGTAAATCTGAAAGCAGCATTCAGCTGCAACGCGGAGAGTCAGCTGCAAAATCTAACGAAAGTAGGAAGATGCTTTTTATTTTTTAAGTGTTGAGGCCATTGACACTGCCAATTGCCATTACAGATAACTTGCAATTTGTTTTCTCGATAAAGCGCATGTAACCAAAATGAAAGCAAGTTGAATTTTTCCCAGTCGATTAGATTTTGTAATTCAAACACTAATGGGTTTAAAGAAAGATTTCAACCGCTTAGTTCCCAAGCTTTTTTGAGCACGACCCAAATCTGAGCTTGGTGAACACCTCGTGACCCATGCCTCAAAGAACGTTATGAAAAAATAGTGACTGTGTGATGAATTTTGGCAGAAATTTGCTAGGTTCGCTTTTAATGTCAGCAATCTACTCTTTTGTTAAGTACTACGCTACAAACCAACAAGAAGTGACAACGTTGAAAATCTACAACTGAGGTTTTGATCGCCTCTGCGCGCAACCAATTTTTTTACCCTTCTCCACCCTTCTTTGGGTTTTGATCCATACTTTGGGAACCACTGCGATAGATCAACTTACCAACCATTGTGTTAAGCTGCAGCAACATGTAAGGCCATTTCTTAACTTATTACAGAGCCATGGTAACAGTCGATTGCGGCTTCGTTTTGCAAATACACAACCGTTTCCACACTGCGTAAACAGAGTGGATATGCGGATTTGTTTATAGAGGGCATGTATAACGTTCCTCAATTGAAACAACTGTCTTTGTAATAATTGTGAATTTTATTGTTAACTCTGAAAAGTTAGATAGATAAATACCAAATCATTTATGTGAAGCAGGCTTAGTGGAAGAAGCGTACAAAAATGCTTACCGCAGTCGCATTTCACAGCCTTTGATGACATAAAACCCAAACATTTTTCAAACGTGTTGAGGGACTCCAGCGTTTGCATTATCAGTTGCATACGTCAAACAGTCGCTCAGAGCGAAGGCATGATCCACGTCTTAGTCTACAGGCGCACAAGTTTTGTAGACCTACTTCGGGAGTCGGCGTCCCAGAGCAAAGTCGCTATTTGGCTTCGATTGAACGTGTATTGGTGTACATCAGAAGTGTGTAAATACAAAAAGCGCAATCAAAATGACGGCCACGACTCCTAGTTCAACAGCAATATTGGCTGAAAAAAGCATTCTGCCGATCTAGCACTTATAGCATCAAGATTTTAACAAACGCTTTCGCAGGAAAGTTTTACGAGAAAATGGTGGCTTTCATTCCAAGCACAAACTTGGAAATTTACCAAAAACAAACTTTGAAAACTTGTTAATTCAATGAAAGCAGGCTTTCTGTTTGCCGGATTAAGTTGGAACACACTTATTCAGAAAAAGAAGTGCCAGAAAAAAGCACATTTTATGGTTGATGCTTTAAAAACAAGGGGCATTATATATTTAAATGTTGAGACTTGGTTCTTGTTTACCCCCCCTATCAAAATTTCTGGCTACGCGCCTGGGTGCGAGGAATTACTTTAACTCGGGGGCCACTTTGAGAAGGCGGCGTTCAGCAGAGGGCCGTACCTGCAAATGGAAATAGAAGCAAGTCTCAGTTCATGTTAGCCTCAGCACTGAGACTTATTTTAAGTGGGAGGAATTTTCTGCTTAATATTTTCTCCCTAATTGCTTCCACAGGCCACTGAAAGCACTGTGGCGAGCCACATGTGGCCCGCGAGCCGCTAACTTCCCACCGTTGACCGTCCTAGATCATTCAATACTACATAAAATTGTTAGAACTGCAAAGAAATCAATTTTGGATCCCTGCATGTTATGATAGACCCACAAAAACTCAGATATTTTTGTGGGTCTATCATAAACTCTGGTGTGTAACTGTTCAAAGGGTGTTGTAACAACTTTACAACATCGAAGCAGTGAAAATCAGAATGTGCCCCACCACAGAGCTGTTACTGAATATATCATTTTGACAAATCACGTAGCCTGCATGTACTCTCATGTAGCCTGCCTTTTATGAGTCTAAATGTACAAAAGGCAGAGGTCACCGAAAGCGAAAAGTGTGCAAATAGCATACTGCAGACTATTGCAGTCATGAATGAATAAAAATGCGCCCGAGCAGAATTTCGTTAGCCTTTCGTTATAGGCAGAGATCATTGATGAGTGCCCAAATACCTCGCAAAAACGTTTCAGTCAGAATGAAAACTTATAATGCGCCCAAACATCAGGCCTGCAGCATCCAAACATGCGCAAAGATCGGCGAAATATGTTCTAAACATTTAAAAAAAACAGAACAATCAAGAAATAAGGCCCTTTCGTATAACATCTGGAAGTAACGACAGCAGTTAACAGGGTTTGCCATTTTTTATTGAAAGAAATCCTTTCTCAGCACAGAATCAGACACTAAGATCTTACAGAGTATATATTTCGCCTACAAAGTAGGTATCATCAGCTCTTATTCAAATAAAATTTGCCATTTTGTGATAAACAAAAATCACAATGTGTCCAAAACGTCTTTTTTAACTATGATAAGGTTAACTTCAGGTGTCGATTGTCAGTCAAGCTACAGTTTGTTATTGTTTTGGTGCAGAGGCACCAACGATTGGTGAATCTCATCTTGTTTACATTCTCTCCAACAACCGTCGCCTACATCAAAGCACTTTCAAATCATCCACGTTGGATGAGTTAAGTTATTATGTCTAGTCCACTGCCTGAAAGGTTCATTTGAGAAAGCAACAGCACCACCACAGTCGGAAAACAATATCCAGATACAGAAAAGCACTCTGCACAACCGTTTTGGGCCTATTTTCCACTAAAAATTTTAGGCATATTTGTCTTAACTGCACACATTGGTTTTAGATGATATGTCAAAATCGCTTGATGGAAGCCTTTTCACCCAGCTTTTTGACTATTTACACTAACTTGATGGACACATAGCTTTTTTAGCCTAATTTAGCAAACTAGCACTGACATCATTAGGAATTTACTGTATGTGCAAGTTAAATGTTTGTTTGAAATAAGTGCGTCGTACCTATATCTCGCCAAGCTTACATATTAATTATAATTATCAATGATCATTGCTTCTTCCCGCCTCTTGCAGGCTTGTTTACTGTCATACTTGAAACATCACAAATGATCGTGAAATTTTATCGTCAAACTTTGTGGCCTCAGCCATTTATCAGCCGCGTGATGCAACATGAGCCTGACATAGAACTTGATAACAATCGTGATAAGCCGGACAAAAAACAAGTTTCACTGTCTTTCAAAGGTGCATTCTACTCAAAACACAAGAAGTTAGGTTAAAGGCCTCATGAACAACGTAGCTTAATCTTGTCAGGCATCTTACCTCAGGTGAAATTTCACAAAATCTGTTCATTCTTTCAAAGTTCAGATATTACAAAACATGTCTCAGGTACCAGTCCAAGACTTTCTTGAAATTGCTTCGCATAAAGTCGCACTCGCACGTCACAATTTGTGGTTGCACTCGTATTCCATATGTCTTCAGCTTCAAAACATTCTTATAAATTGTGGAAGTCAAGAACTTCACAATGTGCCCGAATAACCCAGCAAAGATTTATGGGCATGTAAAATTATAAAACGTGGCCAAAGCATTTTTTAAAAATGTTGAAGTCAAGAATGTTTGTTTGCGCGACACATAAATCGTGAAAATGCGCTCACAACTTTTTTATCAATCTTATAAGCAGAAACCTTCCAAAATGCGCCTGAACTACACAGCAAACAGCTTCGTTTTTGGACGCATTAATTGTGAAATTGCGCCCACAACTCTTTCTGTAAAACTTGCAGGCAGATAACTTCCAAAATGTGTGTGAACTTCACAGCAAACAGCTTCGTTTTTGATACATCAATCGTGAAAATCTGTCCAGAAGTTTCTCTGTAAACCTTGGAGGCGGAGAACTTCCGAAATGCGTCTGAACTTCACGGCAAACAGTTTCATTTTTGGACGCACAAATCGTGATAATGCGCCCTGAACGTTTTCATAAACCTCGCAAAGCGAGAACTTCCAAAATGCGCCTGAACTTCACGGCAAACAACTTCGTTTTTGGACGCATACATCGTAAAAATGCATCCACAACTTTTTTTTACAAAGTGTGCAAGGCGAAAACTTCCAAAATGCGTCTGAATTTCACAGCAAGCCGCTTCATTTTTGAACACATAAATCGTGGAATTTCGCCCATAACTTTTTCTGTTAACCTTGCAGGCAGAGAACTTCTAAAATGTGTCGGAACTTCACGGCAAACAGCTTCGTTTCTGGACGCAAAAATCGAGAAAATGCACCCAGAACTTTGTTCATAAACCTCGCATGGCGAAAACTTGCAAAATGCACCCGAACGTCACAGCAAACCGCTTCGTTTTTGAACGCATAAATCGAGAAATTGTGCCCAGAACTCTTTCTATAAAACTTTCAAGCGGAGAACTTCCAGAATGCGTCTGAACTTCACCTCAAACAGCTTTGTTTTTGGACGCACAAATCGTGGAATTGCGCCTAGAACGTTTTCTGCAAAACTCGCAGGCAGAGAACTTCCAAAATGCGTCTGAACTTCACAGCAATTAGCTTCGTTTTTGGACGCACAAATCGTGAAAATGCGTCCAGAAAATTTTATATAAAGCATGCAAGGCGAAAACGTCAAAACTGCGTCTGAACTCCACAGCAAACAGCTCGTTTTTGGACGCATAAATCGAGAAAATGCGCCCAAAACTTTTGTGTAAACCTTGCAAGACGAAAACTTCCAAAATGCGTCTGAACTTCACAACAAACAACTTCGTTTTTGGACACATACATCATGAAATTGCGCCCAGAACTTTTTTCTGTAAACCTTGCAGGCGGAGAACTTCCAAAATGCGTCTGAACTCAACAGCAAACAGCTTCATTTTTGGACCCCAAAATTGGAAAAATGCATCCAGAACTTTTTTTGTAAAGCTTGCATGGAGAACTTCCTAAATGCATCTGAACTCAACGGCAAACTGCTTCGCTTTTGGATGAAAAAATCGAGAAAATGCGTCCAGAACTTTTTTCATAAACCTTACAAGTCAGAGGACTTCCAAAATGCGTCTCAACTTTATAGCAAACCGCTTCGTTTTTGGACGCACAAATCGTGAAATTTCGCCCAGAACGTTTTCTGTAAAACTTGCAGGCAGAGAACTTCCAAAATGCGTCTGAACTTCACGGGAAATTCCTTCATTTTTGGACGCAAATATCTTGAAAATGCGCCCAGAACATTTTTTTAACTTGCAAGGTAAAAACCTCAAAAATTTGTCTGGACTTCACGGCAAACAGCTTCGTTTTTGCACGCAAAAATCGTGAAAATGCGCCCAAAACATTTTTGTAAACTTTGGAGGCGGTCAACTCAAAAAATGCATCTGAACTTCACGGCAAACAGCTTTATTTTGAGACGCAAAAATCGGGAAACTGCGCCCAGAACTTCTTTATAAACTTTGCAAGCGTAGAATTTCCAAAATGCGCCTGAACTTTGTATGCTGTGACCTGAGATCGTCGTGAAAATCGTGAAAATATGTCCCGTACATCTTCGAAAAAATATTGAAATTGTGTTTCGTGAACTTTTCTCCAGTGAAGGAAATTGTGTCCAAAAATTCAAGTGCCGATTTTCAAATTATTTGTCGGCTGGCGTCCAAAAAAAGTGCCGAAATGCCGTTTTTTCGGCTTAGAGGGACACTGCCCTAACGTCCAGGCTCGGGGGGTCGGGTGGCCCAATCCACCTAGCGCCGGCCCTGAGTGGGCATAGCTATAAAATTTTCAATACATGTAGGCTAAATCTTGCCTGGTTTTGCTTGGTGAAGTGTAGATTTGCTGGTTATTTCAAGTGATCACATTTAAAGCCTTTGACAAATAATAATACACTGTATTATTATTATCATATTCAAGTTTGTGGGAAGTATATACTGTATCCTGCAGTACCTCTTTCCTCAAAATATTTTTAAGACTTCAATATTGATCATTCAAAGTGCTAATGCTTACCTTGCAGGATATTACATTTGGCGCAAAGCTAGTTATACAAATAGATAGCAGTTTCTTATTGGATGTATTCAGCTAGCATGGCATGTGAAGAATTGTTCAGTGATGAAAAGTTGGGTATTTTGATAATAGAACTAGAAGTTGAAATCAGGAATTCTTTAGAGTTGACCGGAGCTTGATCACTCAGTTTGTTGCTAGCACATTAAGTGCATAGCATTGGCCTGCTCTTTTAAACAAACTGGTAAGCCCTAAAATTATATGTTGATAACCATTTCAAATATTCCAATGTAAACCCACGTCAGTTTAGTCATCAGTCAATGAAAAATATAAACTTTACTTCTACAAAATTAGTTGGTTAGCTGGTGTTGCCAACACAACATACATAAAAAGATAGAACCAAATTTTTGGGATAGACTGATTCAGTTAATGTTTTTTTGATCATACAAAACCACGTGTATTTCACAATTCTGGTTTGGATGAGGTCTATTCTAGACTGCAAATCTCTTTTGAGTAATGCAGTATGTTTTCAATTTAAGTTTCAGAGGCAATCAAACATTAGACTAAGTATCATCACTTTAAGTATGACCTTATGCAGCAGAAAAATGGTTTCAAAAATTTGTAAGCTTTGTAACTAAAACAAGCACAAATTATCCAAGCAGGCTTGAACAAGAAGCACATGATATGATAATGTGAATTTATCTTTGATAAATTAGCAATTAGCATGTTTGTGTTTAATAGTACCATTTTCTTGCTTTCATTCGCACTGCAATTTTAAATGTATCTGCCGGAATTATTTGTCAGATAACATTTGAAACGTAGACCTGCTCGTGAAAGCACAAACATCTTGGTACAAGACTAAACTAGTGGCTCTTGATGGTTTTAGCGAAATAAGAAATTCATCTTTATGTGGAAATTGTCAGTAAACTATAAAATAATATTTTCAAAAGTGTACTGAAGCTAGTATAAATCCCGTGGATCAGGGGTTCTCAACTGCGGGTAAATTTATGGTAAATTTTACCTAGACTGAGGGTAAATTTATTGATGCTGTTGTACAGTTTTCTACAGCGCTAGTGAGTAAACAAAAACAAGGGGTAAATTTTATGTTAGGAAGCTGTCAAGGGGTAAACGGGAGAAAAAAGGTTGAGAACCCCTGCCTTAGCGCAATCCTACTTTTTTGCTAAGACATTTTGCTCATTTGTCTCACAGCTGCATAAAAAGTCACTGTAACAGTGTTCATCAGCCCAAATTTTTAGACATTCTGACTGAAATGACTTAATTTTTTGTTCATTTCAAAGACATTTCAGTGTATGGCAAGAAAAAAACAAGCTCAATCATTGTTTTTTTCTACTAATGTCCATATTGTGACAGATCACAACATATCGTTGTAGGTATTGAAAATGTTAATGGTTTTTCTGAGCACATGTCATTTTGCAGATTAGGCCTTCCTCAATAAAATATCTTACTACAATTGAGGTTAAGCACATCCACAGCAAATATATGTGTATAGTTGGAAATGCTTTTGTGAACCAACTTGACATGTATTGATTTTTGTATCTGTCCAACTTCAACGACCTACAGCTTGGTGTGTTTCAGCATGTAGTTTCAACAAAGTTTCCAGACTCCAGTACCAGCATATTTCTTTTGGTTATGTAGCGATTCTCGCCACTGGCTGGAGGCCGGGTCGGAAATTCCAGATTGCTACACCGATTCCTTACTGACATGTGAATCTAACAGGTTATGCAACAAAGTTTGAATGATATTAACCTGTACTAGGTGATCATGGTTCGTTAAGGCAAACAAATGAGAGTACATATTAAAAACAGTTCAGATAAAGGTATTATGTGCATTTCATATTGATAAGAAAACAAGAGGGTCCATGAAAGATGAAAGAATGTCACACATAAAAAGAGAATGTTAGAACAGTACTTGTTACTTAAGGCCAAGGAGTTAACCACCGAGAGCCTCATAACCGAGACACTGAGGAAAGAGAAAGTGAAATATACTATTCAGCAAGATTAGGCTAGCTCCACAAATGTATTGTGGTAAGAAGCCTCGGTTTGGCGTAAGCTGCAAATGCAGGCGTCACTTTTCCCAGTTTAGATTCTTCCCCAGGTTGGGGAATCACCCGAAGTTGGTCGCTGAACTTCCCCTGACTTCCTAAGTTTGTAAACCACACTGTAGCTCAACTTCGCAAGACTTCCTACGAGTTCGCAATAGGCTAAACACGCCTGTACGTGATGTTCAATCTTCCTCTGACAAAAAACGCGCAACAACGCAAGATCACCAGACACTGCAGAACTCCGATGAAAAGCAGTATTGTCATTCTTATATTGTGTAGCAAACAGTATTATCACGTTGTTACTGTACTAATAAGTCTAGAGATGTTTAAGTTTTGAATCGTTTCAAAGTAAATTGTGAAGTTACGCTTCCGCGTTGCTTCGCAAATTTATGTTTAATAATGAGTCGTCATTGGAAGGAATTGCGCGGGGCCCTGGGCCATGGCCTATTTGTCCTATGCGTAAATCCGTCACTGTTTGTAAACCCAACCAGGTGACGCTAAATGCGCGTGAGGTTATCAGTGGTGTTAATGGAGTCCAAATTTAGTGTTGCAGCCATATTGCTGCGTCGCCCTGGTCCCTGAGCCACCTTAAGCGAGAGTGGGACCCACGACCCCCAGCACAACATAACAGCAATAGTTTCACCCAGACGCGGATTTACCATTAGGCTAAAAAGGCTTAAGCCTAGGGCCCCCGATTTTTGGGTCCCCAAACGTTTGGGAGTAATGAAAATTTTCACCATTTTTGTAAGTAATTACATTTGTATTTTTGCTTTGGTTCAACGCACGTTTTCTTACTAAGCGGCTAACGAAAGGTCTCTATAAAAGAAAGAGCGTGAATGATTGAAGTGAATGACGATGGGCATTCTCTTTTTATGACGTTGGGAATTGCTTATTGTTACGTATAATAAGTGGAACAAAACGCCTGAATCCATTTTTCAGATTGCACGAGGCCAGTGAGCTAATTTCATTCAGCAGGGTTGCCGATTTGTTTTTTGTGAACCCAGATTTTGAAATTCTGGGTTTTTTGGAACACCGTTGGCTTTTTTTGGAAATAAAAAAAAGCAAGACAAAATCTGGATATTTTCAGTCAGAGGCTTGACTCTGGAAAAACATTGTCTGAACTGCATATTCATTATAAATCTCTTCTGAAAAGAGTCTACAACCANATTTACGGGAAAAGAAAATACTTCTAAAGAGTGGAACTGCATCATACCGATGTTTCTGACCAGTTTCAATGTCTATTTTGTGTTTGGTTATGCATATTTTATGTGTAGGCTACATGCTTAAAAGCTGCTATCTGGCTTTTCTGGGACAATGTCTGGCTTTTTTTGGTGAAGACAGGTTGGTAACCCTGCCATTCAGCCCAAGTCTCTCTCATTTTGTTTTTTGTGGGTAAGATACCGGGCAAAGACAAGACCAGCCTGCACTGTAGCCAAGGCTGCAGATATTCAATGCAGCAAAATGCTAATTGTTTGTAATACCGCGCGTGTTTTTAAGATGGGATGTACTTTGACTTAGCAGTTTTGTGGCTATCTTGTGCCATTCTTTCTACAGCTCAATGCATAGAAAACTGTTTCAACTGACGTTGAACTAGACACATACCATGGTGTATTAGTAAAGCCAATTTGTAACTTGAGTTTATTAGCTTAGTTAGCAAAGTGAGCTTCACGTGTAAATTTTTTTTTTCAAAGTAATCGGGATAACGGTGGATCTTCATTGGCTTACTTGCATTAACTTCAGAATGTCGATGCGTACATATNAGAGTGGTTCTAGCAAGTGAAAGAAACCACTGCCAAAGCAGATGCATTACAAGCTGTCATTGAGAAGACGAAACCAAAAACCCAGCTTTTTAGTGTCACATCAGGATTGGCAAAGTATCCGGAGCGCTGAAGTCGAATCCTGCAGGATCCTGCGTTTTTCTTTCGGACCCGGCGCCGGAGTCAAAAAAA
>JGI24022J15233_10010557_pt1 | contig 10484 bp, 3 predicted proteins | sample Ectturendosymbi2_FD_15233 | JGI IMG/M metagenome (IMG submission 15233)
TTCAAAATTTGGGCAAAGTATACAGCTACATTCACATGTAAGTGAGGTAGTGTCTATTTTCCAAACTAAGGCAAAATAATAACCAAATCAACGGCAAAATAATGACCAAAACGGCAAAATAGTCTGAGACTATTTTGCCATTCTTTTTTGCCCCTGATGGCAAAATAATCATGTGGTAATTCCAGCAGCCTTCATCAAATTTGGGCCAACACAAAAAACTTAAATAACGTTTTGGGTAAAATTAGAAACATTTGAGTAAAATAGGAGCATTTGGGTAAGGTCCAACAGCTTCAATTAAATCTGGACAAATGAGAAAAACTTCAATCAAACTTGGGTGAAAACAAAAACATTTAGATTAATTGGAAACACTTGGGTGAGGTCCATCAGTCAAATCAAATTTTTCCAATTTGCAACAACTTCGTTCAATTGTGGGCAACATCAAACAATCTTCTTCAAAGATGAGCTATATAGAAAAGCTCCATTAAAATTTTAGTGCGCTCAGAAATGTCTGGGAGAATTATAAGAGTTTTATTCAAATTTAGATAAAATCAAAATCATTTGGGTATATTTTAACAACCTTAATGAAATTTGAGCAAATTGGGACTACTTCATTCAAATTTGGATGAAGTTAAAAATGTTTCCATAAATTGGAAAAATTTGGGTAAATTCCAACAGACTAAATCAACTCTGGCCAAACAACAATAGCTCCATTCAAATCTGGGCCAAGTGGAACATCTTTATTCAAATTTGGGTAACTTTAAACAGCTTTATTCATTTTTGGGGAACTTCAAACAGCTTTATTCATTTTTGCAGAACTTCAAACAGCTTTTTCAATTTCAGGGAACTTCAAATAGCTTCATTCCAGTTTGAATAATATACAACCACTTCGTTTAAATTTGCATACATTTAGAAACATTTGGGCAAATTCCACCAGCCTTAATCATGTTTGGGTAATTTAAACAGCTTCAATCAAACTTGGGTACAGTTAGAAACACCTGGTCAAATTGGAAGAGTGTCATTCAGATTTGTACATATTATAAATATTTGAGCAAATTACAAAAGCCCAAATCAAAATTGGGCCAACTGAAACAACTTCATTCAAAATTGGGTAGAGTTAGAAACATTTTAAAATTAGTAACATGCGGTCAGTAGAGGTAACTCACCATTCCAACTAACCCTAATTTTTGTAAACCTCAAATTGTTGATGCTGTAAAGTGTACAACTAAAGTGTAGCTGTAACTGCAAAATGTTTTGCGGTAGTAATGTGGTGTAGCTGTGATATGATAGTGTGAAGTTGTCGTGTTTCAAACTTGCTTGACCTTGTGAGATTTGCAAGTGCAAATCTGTTTCCATGAAGTATTCATCAATAAAATTGACTACGTAACGGCAGCTGTAATATGCTGCGTGGTGGCAATGTAGCTGTGATTTTAAACTGTTTAGGTTCTCATGTTTTCCGTTTGTTTCATGTAATGAATTGCATGTTGCATCCTGCCAAATTTTATTGCTTCAATCTAATGCTGTGAAATGAAGTTTTCATGAACAGTACTGCATAATTCGCTTATGCTAACGCAGTGCAGTGAAGCACTGCCATTTTTATAAAATATTCTTGTTGAGGTTATAAATCACTTGACATTGGAAATGTGCATTTGTACACATTCCTTAGTAGTTGATCATATAGGCTGCAGTATTTGCATGTATCAGTCTCATATTGCTATATTTTCTTAACATGTTGTGCTCAATGCACATTTAACTGTCTAAATTGGAGTAGATTTTTGGTTTTCATAATGTGACTTTAGAAGCTGCAAGCGTTTAAGTAAGTTGTAGCATTAAGTACAACATGTTGCAGTGAAGATTGCCAATGTGGAAGGTGAAGCTATATGCTATGTATTAAATTGCCTCCTTTCCCTCTAATTACCTGAGACTTGACCTATTTGCAGCAATGTAATACTTTAGATCGTAACCCAATATTTTCATGGTCGTCGGAAGGATTTTTCCAGGGGGGGTCACTACGGGATTTTTCCAAAATTTTCCAGGGGGATGGCAAAAGTTGTGAAATTTGTTTTTTCCCACTCAAAACTAAGAAAACAACCTTTTTTGCTAAGAAGTTCAAAATCCAGGGGGGCAAGTCCTCCCTGCCCTCACCTTACGACGCCCATGGATATTTTACTCCTTTTCCAGATTGATTGCCATTGTGGCCAACACAAATGCACACTTCTATGCTAGAGAAGAACAGATCTTAACTATTGGGATGATCGTGTTCGAAGAATAAGTTTAGAACGTGTATAAAAACTTGCAAATGAAGATTCTGAACCACACATTCCACGCGAGGTGGCATGAAGAGCAGTTTTTGGGAGGATTTTATTGCAATTAGCTAACATTTTTCATCACAATAAATATTACCATTGTTCACATGTAGCTATGCATAATATTGATTGCTAGTTGAAGGCGTACGGCTTTGAACCTCGGTAATTGTTATGCCCAAGCAGAAACCTTGATTAGCTTACAAAGGTACGTTTTAGTCTTAACATTAAGACTTGCTGTTCATACGTTATTTAGGAAAGGAAGATCAAATTTGGGCAAACATTTTTTGCATCCCCAAAAATATGCACTCCCGTACACTTATGGTTGTGCAGCACAGTCGCAGCAGAAGCATTCCGTCATCGCTTATGTTAGCATTATCATATTGACATCACACTCTTCGATACATCAATGTCGTTTCTAACATGTGTATTGAAATCTCCCAAAACGATCAATTTATTCATTAACTTGAACTTTTTGCAGAGTATTAGTACAGTATTATCCTCCACGAATTAAGTACTGTGCATTTCAGTTTGGGCCTAATATCTACATCAAAAACAGGCAGTGATCAATCAATATCACTCCAATAGACCCAACCTTCCTCCCAGCAGGATACATATATTAACATAATCTGCCAGTAGACGAGGTACGAGTATCTCCGATCCAGCCTGGGTTAACTTTGTTGACTCAGCGGCGGTGTAGGAGAGCTTCCAACCATAACCCAGCTCCGCATTTATAAAGTCCCGAAGCTTACTGAAGAGATGGCTACAATATCCCGACAATAAACAAAGTTTACTCCATTTGGAAAGTCATGAAAGGTCTGATGGCCCAACCCCACCTTTTTTGTGCCATTGCTCATGCGGTTAATTTCGTGAATGTATAGTACTGGTCGCCACACCATGTGTGAAGCTTTACATTTCTCATTTCCAACATTGAGGACGAGGCCGGACAGGCCGCAAGTACCGCTGTCCAATTTTTCGGCATGATCCCAACGGCGATTGAACTCAGCCTAAACCAGCTTCAGACTGGTATGCTCAACACACTGTGCCATTTGGCCGGTCACACAAAAATATCATGTATTTTTTTACACACAAAAGGGGGAAAATTTAAAAGCATAAATTAATATCCGTATATCCTTTTGTTATAAAATGTAAGTAGTGCGTCAATCAGGATTAAATCCAATGCTACAACAAACTATAGTATGTATTTTTAAATAGCTTTTTTATTTGGAAGAGGACAACGCAGATCAAAATTTTGTTCCCTTACCTTGCGTTCTTATATACTTAGCGAGACGATCTGAATAATATATATGGTAACCTGTTTCTAAGACAGCAGCAGGCTCTAAAGTGGGGCAATAAAGCTTTGCCGCACGTTTAGTTCACAAATCACATTTTTGTCTGCGGTGTGTTGCGAAATTAAAAGCAACTGTCTTATAGAAAAGCATCCAATGCATAATTTCATCAATATACACATGAGACAAAATTGCATTGCAATGGCATATTGAAAAATCTGAATTTTGCGCAGATCAACTGCAGTGCTGTAATTATTCAAAAAAGTTTCATGAACCATTTTTTGTTATACAAGCAGTTAATTCTCACTACATGAAAGCTTTGTTTTTGTTGCTTATGATTCTCATTCATTTCGAACACATGAATGAGAAATAGAGGCGGTTAAGCTTTTGTACGGTCATAGCAAATGTGATTTGATCAAAGCGAAGAGAAACTCAACATCGAACGGTCCATAGGATCAGGCACCAGAAAATAGTTATACACATGAAACAGGATTGCAGAATCACTACTGGCGTCGACCCGCTTGTTGTAGTTTCTGTTGGCTTAGTAGAAGTTGCCGAAGTTCCACTAGGTTCACTTGGAGTGCTATTGTTCACGCTAGTTTCATTCTAAGCAAAATAAAAATAAACACGAGAACGAGATTGAAACGAAACTATGTTATGCTGATAACATACTGTACAGCAAAAATTATCTACTCTAAATTGTTTGCAAAACCGATAGTGCAAGCGTTCCATGACAGTGTAGGAAAAATCCGCTGTGACTGAAAATGACATAACTAATTTTAAAGCTTGCCAGTTACGTCGTGTACTATACTTATTTAGGATCCAGAAAACTTACGAACTGGCTATCGTGAGACACTTACTAGTGGCAATTCGTAATAAACACCAGTGGTGTCCCAAAAGTCGCAAAAACTCTCTCTATAGTCGTGATGGATTTCACTTGGAGGAACTTGTATGTAGATATTCGGCCAATGTAGCTGGTTATCCTTAAAAAGATAGAACACTTAAATCCAGCATATTAATGAAAAGGATTTTTCTGAATATTTTCACTGCTCTAAACCGAAATGGATGACAAATAATTTTTTTGAAAATAGTACGCTACTTGCTCAACATAACAAGAACAGGCAGAAACATTTGCATGAAACCAGAAAGAAAAGTAAACAAACTGTTTCATGTTAAACTTCATATGCGTTTGAGATATTAAACAAGTTATCTTTCACTATTTTCTATTCATTTTCTTTTCAAAGCTTGCTCATAGCAATTGCTTGATTATTTCCGGTCGTATTTTTTTGTTTCTGCTTTTCGGAAATTTTTAGGTTTTCCTTTTTGATTGCTGTTAGTTTTTAGATTTTCTTTTCCTTAACCTATATTTTAGTGATAAATTTATAGGTTTTCTTCTTCCAGGAGATTTGTGATCAATCGTTTCACTGGTTTCCTAAACCAGGAGTGGATTTTTTGAAAACTGTATATGAATTTTACTCGATAAATTCTTGACCTTGTTTCAACTTATCTGTCGGAACGTTATCTACTATTTTTCTTTCCATTGAAGTAAATAAAGAACAATAGTTTCATTGCTGGCAGAAAAAATGTTTGAGCAGCAATGAATACGTCAAAGGATTTTTAAGACTCTTTCTCATTAAAAAGAAAATAATTTGCAACAACTGATAGTTTGAGCAAATACAGTACCATTTGCAATAAAGGGTGTGATTGTTGCAGGATGAAATAGCTTTTGCAGTGAAAGAAAGCAAGAATATGCCTATACTCACGCGACGGTAAAGCTTCAACGCTGCTTACGCCAACTATATGTTACAACTCACTGTTGTATTAAACTTTTGATACTTCGTGAGGCTGCGGCGCAAATAGAAAAGAAACGTCGATTATATATTCCATTAGTATATGCATTGAGCTGTCAAAATACTTTCCAATGATTCAGAAGAAGAGAGTATAGCGTTGAACAAATCGTTATATACGCCTGTTGGTTTGAGGTTTCAGGGTATTGGACATTCAAGAATACAGGACCATTGAAACTACGGTAGGAGTCGTTGAACCTCCGTGTTGTGAAGTTTCAAGGCGGGAAGACCATTTCAGGATGATGGTCTACTATTTGCTATTTTTTGACATTCAGAGCAATGCCAGTACAAATTAAACAATTAAACTTTGAGGATAATTCCAAAAATGACGATGAATGCTGCAAAAAGAGATTAAAAGGAAAAATCCAGAAATTTCAACAGATTTAAGTAGATGAACCAACTCTCCTTAGGATAAAAAAAAGTTAACGACTGGCTCCAGAATTCTTGGCAAAAGATTTTTTCCGCCCTTGACAAACGTCATCTCTATTTTAGTTAATCAAGGACAGGTTTTACATTATCAAACAAAAGTTAACGGTCGACTCCGACAGCAAATCCTGAAAAAACTAAAATGCTGGTTTTGTTGACTGTCACTGTTAACATAGTTTGAAAGCAAAGGTGTTTTTGGATTCACTTTCATATCATACACATGTTTCGAGTTTTGATTCTTAAAATAATCACAGATCGATTACGGGAACGATTATTTAAACCTAAGCTGCGAAAACGTGCAGCAACGAATTTCGTCAGTATAATATTGTATACAGTGTTACACAGTTTATTGCCTCTATAATACTGCTAAAAATATTGTACACAGTGTATTGCCTCCAAAATACTGCCAAAGATATTGTATACAGTGTACTGCCTCCAAAATACTGCTAAAGATTCCTAAGATTTCTAACAGCGCCATTCAGTGTCTCAGTTGATTGTAATACCCATTATGAATAATGTACAAATTTCTCACCGTGCTGTTTTTTATCGGCTGATACACGGGCCACTCGGTAATCATATTATTTTCTCCTTGAGATGGACTTCCCGAATGAGCAAAATTTCCCCAGTACTCCGCAAACATGTTTGAAACTGCGTAGTCGTTTTTTGTAAAGTTTTCTCTGAAAAAGAGTGTTAAGTACTTTTAGTTTAGATTTCAAATCGCTTTTACATGTGGGTGTTTGCTCTTCTTGATCTTTCTTCAATTCTTATAGTGAAAAAGTGTCTGCTTTATTCCAGTTTTGTTGTTTTGCCCTTCGGAAAGACGCAAGCATTACTTTAGCAGCTGGAAATGCGTGCTTTTCAGAAAGATTGAAGACATAAAAGTTGACATGCACAAGCGGCAAGCGCTTTTATGCTTTGCAGATGTTTCATTTTTCAAGTTTTTTTAAAACGCACCTTATGCATATAGTTACTGAATCATGATACAATAAAGCAATCTATATATACCCAAAACTTGGTCCAGATCCAAAGACAAACACAACCTCGCCGTAATGAAATGAATACCCACAAACTTTGTTGTATAGAAACACAGCCTCACAACCTGGACCGCCATTAGGGTAGGAGTTATCGTACAGGAAGACTGAAGCCTTTGTTGTTTCAGAAGCAAATCTAAAAAAGCATATATTTTGGAGATCAGCAGATTAAAAAAACAAAGTGTATGCCAGAAGTTATTCTTAATTCAGTGAAACGTATGGAAAAATGCTTTGGTAAACCTATAAACGTAGGATTTTGCGGTCAGGGCAGTCGGCGTTTGTAAACAATTCTACAAAAACATTACTTTTTGCGAGTACTACTACAACATTCCGTATAATACATTTTCCAACATGCATGTACTCCTTCACAGAGAGCATGTAAAACCTATTTTAACTTTGGCTATCAGGCATGTGTTTTTCCGGCATCTCCCTGCGTCAGTCTTGAGTGTTTTGAGTTACGGTTAGCTTCATAAGAGTTGGCAAGCCAAGGAATCGCTGTCTCTTAGATCCCACTACAACATTCTCTCACAAAATCGCTATACAGCTGCTTTTGCTCAGTTTTATGTGCTCGTCTCAAGGAAAACTGTTCGTCTTTAGAATTGTATATCGTCCGAGATTACATACTGGTAAGCTTGCCCTCTTCTTGTGTTTGAGACTTAGAGGCATATACATGTTGACGAGTGCAGTGCCGCGGCTCAGTTTAAGTGTTGACACCAAACGGACTAAAGGCAATGAATGCAGGTACCGCAATCTTGACAGCAGAACTGATCTACTGTAAAACACTTGTTCTCGCAGCTCTACCAACCTAATGTATCTTCACCCAGCTTTCAAAGCAATTATAGTATCCTGCTTTCTATTTTTTCTGTACGTAGTTGTTCTTTAGAAAGCTACTGGATTGAGTTTTTCGATATTTATTAATTAGGCATACCATATTTTTGTGATTGAAAACCGGGACGCTTCAAAGCAACGAGCCTTAATCAAACAAATGTGGTACATATCATCCTTGGAGTATGTAACTATTTTGGATTCTTATAGTTTAAGATACAAAGAAAAGTAAAATATTGCATTTTACTAAGAAACAAAACAATGTTCAAGCATATGTAAATTTGATTGAATGCCTAACTGGGACTTTTTGGTTGACTGAACGGGACGCCGGGACAAAGCCTCTAAACCGGGACTGCCCCGGCTGAAACGTGACGTATGGCATGCATAGGCGGATCCAGGATATTTTAGGGGGGGGCTCAAGCACGAGTTCATCCGGATGTGTACTGACTGCATAGCGGTGAAGACCCAACTGCTCAGGCAACTTTTTTTAACAAACACGGTCTAATAACCATACACATTTTGGATAAATCGTATTCTCACCATTACCCAGGCTTCCTAAGACGTTTCCGGAGCAGAAGCGGCCTTCAAAACAATTCAGAAATTATTCTCAAACTTATCTAACCGTAAAATTAACTTGTTGAATTCGGAAAAGTTTTATTATTAGAAAAACAAACACAGGACCACGCCGAAAAAACGCGTGGGGCAGGCATAGAAGTGATACAAAAACTACACGAAGAGACCTGAAATGCCGTCAGTAACCTTTGTTGGCAGTCTGTGCAAGACCTATGCCGTATTGTGTTCGAAAATTGCAGATGTTCATGGAATAGAAGTTCATGACGTTCGGACTTGAAAATTTGTTTATTTTCGAAAAATTTTCCGATTTTTCTTGCATAAAACCAGAGACGTAACGAAGGGGGCAAGGGGGTACAATTCCCCGGTGCCAAATTACTGTGGTGGCCCAAAAAGTCGTAACAACATCATAAGCATTTTTTTCAAAACAGTACATTTCAGAGGCGCAGCCAGAATGAGGCCGAAGAGGCCATGGCCCCCCCGAAAAAAACTTGTTAAGATTTTTCGCTGGTGTTTTATATCAATCTCAACTGTTCGAAAACAAACGGAAGGAACAGTCGGACTCAAGTAGTCCCGTGTTCTCTCACTGACCAAGGTTTAACGTGACTTTTTGCGATTGGATGCGAAACTCTACGACTAAAGCATGCACTTTTGTTAGCAAAGTTGCCAATTAATGCGGACAACACGAGCTGAGGTGTAGCCTGAATGAAATGGAAGGGCGCAGTTTTCTTGCAAAGGAGTACAAATTCAGATGATACATTTTTGAGAGGATTATTTGCATGAAGTATTGCCGAACCAAATAAAAACATGCTTGGTCAAGACATGATCAACCCGAAGCGCACCGCGCAATGGAGTGTTATGCAACAACGCAATGTTTCTCACAGCACGGTTGGCATTGTGGCTAGTGGAAATGAGAATCCAGGTAGAAGGGGGTCAATTTTGAAATGTACAGCAAGTCACTGTCAGCGCAGAACACAACCTTTGTTAATATCACATTTCTTACAGTTTCAGAGAGCAAATATAAAAAATCATTAGCAGGCAAACCATTACTAGTCACCAATCAGCCATGGTGATTTTGTGTGAAAGCTGGTGTTAACTCTTCTTCGTTAGTCTTGAGAGCAGAATATGACAGATGGATATTTACGTGGTGCAGCGAGCCAGTATAGGGCCTCCAACAATTTTTTTAGGCGAAACAAAACCTATTTAGGGCCTCTAAGACTTGCAAAATTATTTTGAAATAAATAAAAATTAAGCTAATTAATGTGCATCATACTTCAACAAGAAGTGCTCGTTTATTGATCATATGAAACATAACGGTACTCAAGAAATGTGACCATATTACCATTTTTTAAACATGACTTTTAAGTGTTCATACTAAAATCTAATCAAAGAAAAAATTAGAAAAAAATCATTTAACTATAATATAAGCGATTTTCTGGTATTCTTATTCGCAAAATTTCTAATACCACTGTCAAAATCAACTTGTCTGGCTATGCTAGACTCAATGTTTAATCTTGGTAGGTCAATAAGTCGAGTTTGTGACATAACAGACCGCAAATAATTTTTTACAAGTTTAAGCTTGGTGAAAAATCTTTCAGCAGATGCTGTTGTAGCTGGAATTGTTAAGAATATTCTCAAGCTGGTACAAACGTTTGGAAATTATTCACACTTGCCACATGGCGGTGACTACTGCTTTAAAGCATTGTCGAAATACTGTAAGTGGTTAATTTCTCCTGTATGTTTCGAAATCTTCATATTCCTGGGTATGTCCACTAATCCTAAACTCACATTCGATTTGACCTTGTATCAGCTTACGGCGCAAGTTTAACAATCAGCAAAATGCACAGCACACCTTCACGGTGCACTATGAGCACTTGCGTCCTGCACTGCAGTTACTTGTTAATTTTAAACTTTTCAGTTATTGTCTTACTGTTAGATCTGTTAGATCAGATTTTATTGTGAACTGGCATGTTTCCAATCAAATTTCATTTGAAGTATCTCTTAGCTTAAAATTCCCGCTTTATTAGAGAGAGTTTTTATTAAAGATTTGTTTGAAAATGTTTAAAAATGAAAGATGTAAAGGAATATTCACTGAAATGGACACACTGGGACAGTAATCGTGAATGTTTTAAATTCGACAAAGTAGGCAAACCTTCAAGTTCAACAATAATTACTGCTAATAATTATCAATACATC
>JGI24022J15233_10010563_pt1 | contig 10479 bp, 3 predicted proteins | sample Ectturendosymbi2_FD_15233 | JGI IMG/M metagenome (IMG submission 15233)
TGGGGGAGAAATTGCCCCCATTACCGCCCCCGGCTGCGTTCCTGCGCGTTGATCAGCTTCACGTGGGGACCACAATGTTCCGTGAGGCACAAAGCTAATGAGATTTAGAAAAAAGCAAGGATTGTCAAGCTTAAATTGAAAACTTTAGGAGTAATATTGGCCTGGCACCGAAATCCTTCAGCTAAACGTGACGAGGCAGTGAAGTGCGGGTGAGAAGTGATCTACGTGGTGACTATACTTGAATAAGGGCGGCATTATCTTGCGCAAGACCAACATGCGTCAAACATTTTCGTACTTGAAGCGATGCATGCGCCAAAACGATGAAAGTAGCGAAAGAAATCGGAGGAACAGCCGCATTTTACACGAAAAAGTATGTTCACGCCTCCATTAATAAGATTTGCAAATCATTTTACAATGCCACGTCCATTAAAGGCAAAAAGACACATCTAAGGAATTTTTCAACCAATGATATCTGAAACAAGCTAAACTGACAGAATTTGATGCTAAAGACTGAAAAGATTATTTGCAAAAATCAACGATTTAGTAGTACTACAGCAAACGTTACCGATTATGTAATGGCAGCATTAAAAGAATTGTTACTCAGAATTGAAAATTGCCATTCCAAAATATTTCTTGTACAACAATGAGAGTTTTAACAGCTGCACGTGTGAGAGACCACAGTACAGCCATGATTTGTTTCGTGCAGAAATGTAACTGACTTTGCTGCAACGCTGGTTGCCACGTATTAAGAAACAGACAGCGCAAAATTTAAATATGCAAGTTTATATTGTTTGTAAGTTACGTTTTCAGGCAAATCTTTGCTAAGTTTTTTGCCGAAGACAAAAAGCAGCATTATTGTGGAAAAGGGTTCTCAGATCGCTTGAAATTTTCTCAAAGATGTTTTATTGTTTTGCGAATATTGAAATTTTATTTCATGCCTACTTTGAATACCTTTGGATATTGCTGTATACCACATATTTACAAACAAACATTGTTGAACAACAGTGAGTAATCAACCACAATAACGAACAATTTTGCGACTGTTCGTGAACTTTCACAGATGCCGGAAAATACTCAAGGACAACAAAATGTTTTTCAAGGATCAGGGACAAACCTGTTTTGATAGAAAATTTAAGGGAAGTCCTCGACGCTCAAGGACGTCCGGCAACTTTATATGGAGTTTTGGGATGGCCAATTTTGCAAAAGACTGTCTTCAACCATTAGTAAACAGGATTTAATCAAAACATTTGAAAACTTTTGACTTAGCTATATACTGACCTATGAGCTCAAGATTTAGGCACTTGATAGAAATTAGCGTAGCCTATACATTAACCCTCATTTCTTGTAATGTTGCTATATTGTTGACCAAGCAGTCAATAATATCTATATTCCGCGACTGTTACACTTCACGAGATTGTGCAAAGTGTCCAAAGCAAAACTTGATTAGTGTTGCTTCGAAAACACCTCTGAAAACAAGATTGGGAACCTGTAATTATTAAGCTTCACATTTGTATCAACCCGATGACTATATTAATTCACACAAAGCTGCCCCCTCCCCCGCATTTTACAACAAAATTGCGCCCATGGATTTTATCAATCAAATAAAATATACCAAATATACCAAATAAAATATAACTACGAGTTCAATGAAGTGTAAAAGAGGGAGAGTTTAACAGAGGCACACAAAATTTAGATAGAGCTTCATTGTAACAAATTTCAGATCGGGGTACATTTTTACTGCATGCCATTATGGCTGAAAAATTAACGGGCAGTTTCGGGCTTTATATATTTTGTGGAAACCTCTTCTCTAACAGGTGGTTTAGAGAAAAGACTCTAGTGAGAGGTAAATCCTGACAGTGGCCAGGAACATGATGATTTCATCCGAATATACACTGGTATTTATTGTTTTATCGAACCTTGTCATTGGTTGAAAAAGGCTCCAACCCTTTTGTTATGGTACTGTATTCTCTGATCGGTAACAGGGTTGCCAGACACCTTTCGAGAATAAAAGCCAAACAAAATTTGAAAAAACACAAATCGGGTTAAAAAAGCAAAATTGTAAATAACCTGAAAATTAAAATTATTTGCTTGTTGCAGGACATTTTAGAAGAATAAAGTTACAGCATTTCCTTTAAGAGCATGGTCCAGTGAGGACGAGATCATCAAAAATATTTTGTGGATTGTGAACGGAGCAGTGTCATATTTATAATACCACACATTTTTTGCATAGGAACCATTGGTAGTGCAAGTAACAATCATTTCATATGAGACGCCACTCAAGTATTGTGAGTGTGAGAAAATAACAGAGTTGAGTTTATTTGGCGAAAATTGGGAATTTCAAACACGAGAACGAAAACTATAGCAATCACAAAAGCGCCAGGGAACAGAGAAAAAACGGAAGGCTATCGAGTCGTTACTCCTTGATTGGTGGATAAGGTCTAACTCTATGGGATGCCAAGTTTACATCGAAGTCTTATGCGTGAGAAAGAGCTGCCACTGCCAGATGATCAGCACAGTTGCGCAGGGAGTGCTGGGCCGCAACCGGTCTCTCTCGGTGGATCAGATGCTCAGATCCGCAAGGATCTGGCCGTGTCAGAGAAAGTATAAACCCAGCTAAAAGGAAACTCTGCCCGGGTTGTGAGTACCCTTTCGTATCTGGCTCTACAATTGTTTGCAGTTGTTTTGGAATGAGGATGAGTCATGTAATGCAGTCACCATATCCTTAGAATGGAGAGACTGGGAGCTCGTGGGATCGGGTATTCAGAAAGTCCCTGTTCGAAACTTCATCTATCACCAGAAGTTATCCGCTGAGTCTAACACGCTGCTCCTGCAAAACAAAACAATACCAGCAGCAACACAAGAAAACAAGTCACGCAAAATCACACAAAAAGAAAAGTATTTTCAAGTGTGAAAGTAACGGGAATATGCACAAGAGGAAAAATTAACTTTGCTCTAAAGAGAAATTAGGAATGAGGGCAAATGTGCGCAGTGCGAAGCATCGACACCATTTACTCAAACTTAGTATGTGGCGATTAGGATATCTCTGCAACGCCTTTTGAATGTAAATGAGGAACGCTCATACAAAGAGGGGTCAATATGGTCGCAGGTTTTGGGGCCAAGATGTTTCAAATATCTTTTTCCGTATTTATTTGATGCTGCTTGCTAGAAGAACGCTCCTCGTATATCACTACGGGTTGCATAGGAATGAATTTGATTCAAGGGAGTAAAGAGTTGCTTAAAATTGTCAGGTGGGTTTCCGGAGTGAATTGCATGCATAATCTTACCTACCTTCAGATTATATATGTCATCTACTTTAAGGAGGTTAAGATTCTCGTATAGTGGGTCTAACTTGGATTTAAAGGATTTAAGTCACAGCTCTCATTATTTTGTTGTGCAATACATTCAACCGTCGAAGGATCGTCTACCCAACTCCACCCCAAACTCCAATTGCATATTGCAAATAACTGTAGACGATGCTAAAATATAGGGTTGGAGTGCTCTTTCGCTTAGATAGTGTCTAAATCTATAGATATTCAAACACTGCGCGAGATCGTTTTCTGTGGTTGGTAATTTGGTCTGACCAAGTACAGTAAGTTTGTCATCAGTGTACACCCCCAGGTATTTCATGGAGCTTTATTGGGATATAATATTAATACAAAGTCGTGAAGTCGCTTACCCTGGGACCAATTAGCATGTAAGAAGTTTTTCTTAGAATCACTCTCCCAATCACTGCTTAGCTATCCAGAGAATCGAATGAGCACTTGGTGAGCAATTATTAATCAGTTTAGGGTAAGAATGTGTCACAAGTTTCAATATGAAGGGGAACCATGTGAAAAACAAATACAAACCCTCGTTGTGCTCATCCTGCAAGACGACTAAGTCTAGCCTTGTAAGCTGAAGTGAAGTAATCCTTGATGTACATAAGATTGAAACAGTATTGGCGTATGGTTACATTGTTCTCTGTAAGACAATTTTACGCGTGGCAATATAACTATTGCTAATGAAACTAATGGAGTTACTAGAAGAAGAAAAGAGATCTTCTTTTATATTTTATTTTCAGCAGTATGACTTTCTAAAATCAAACCACAATTGTGATGCATACATGGGTGTAAAAAAGGAAAGTAGTACATTTTTAAATGCATTTGAGCATCGGGAAAAACAGGCTCGCAGCTTGTTTGCTGCATAATATTGGCATCGCAGTTGCCTCTGAATGCTTTTGTCATCTGAGAGCTCAGTAACCAGTGCAACTCCCTGGTATTTGTAGTGGTTAAGAGACTTTACGTTTTGTCCGCCCAGTATCAGTAATGGGGTGCTAGGCCGTAGCATATATTGAGGCACATTCTGGAATGCTGCCACCAAGCATTCTTGTAACGCTAAATCAAATCATATTTTACTACGTGGCTGTTTCAGAAAGAGCAGGACTGTAGCTACACTGTGTGGCAAACACCAGAGATACCACCAGCCTAGATTAAATAAGGGCAGGTTGTTATGTTTCCATAAACTACATTAATCAGCATTCCCAACCGGAGACGTAGCCTATTTAACATAATCGCCTCGGTACAAATTTGACCGTGCCCACGGCCATGGGGTGACTGTGTTTTTTGCAGTCTTAGCCTTAAATGTCATACAAACAGCTCTTTTGCAGTTGAAAATAATCCCATGTAATTCTGCATAACGGTCGTCGTGACTGAACAGATTTTCTGCTCTGGCGTAATTTCCTTCCGTTGCGTCAAACGCATCGGTGGTGCGCACTGCGCAGCAGCTCACTTGCGATCAAGCCTCGAGATGCATTTGTGGAAATGACTGAAGCGGCAGCCTCAGCGTAGAAATGAAAGAGGTTTCAGAAAAGCGTAGTTTGGCAAAGTGATGTTAGTTGGAATCGAAACATGAGCACCGTGATTAATATGTGTTGATAATGCTGTACTTTGCAGGAACTAGTAAAAGTTTTAAACGAGGCCCGCTTGGTGAAAGAATGAGCAATACGCTGCAGATTTCTATAAACTGTGGCCGCTAAGGTAATCGCACCTCACCTGGCTAATTTCGGGGCGATCATACTTAAGGCTGCAGTAGACAGCCATTCCAATCAAGGTGTGCAGTGATTTATCTCGCAATAAGAAGTACATTTTCATGATAATTTTGCTAACGCAACGTTGTTCAGTTCCAGAAAATGCTCTTTTGAAATGCTTTTAGTCGGTTGCGGGTCATCTGGATTTGGACAAAGGCCTGCAGTTTTGCTTCATGGCAGATTTTCGCAGAAATGTATTTCAACATTTGTGACAAAATAACATAAACTTCAACGACAATGACACAGGACGAAAGGTTGAACCGCAGACGTATAGTCATCCTATTCGAGTCCGAAAACTCCAGCAATTGGCCATTCAGCCACCACCAACAAGTGTTCTATTTAGCATATTTCGACTTTTGGTGCACTGGACATTGAACTGTGTCAGCTTGTCAGGGCAGTAGATCAATAACTGTTGAATAGCAACACTAGTTGTGTCAAAACTATTGCTGGTCGTTGTTCTAAATATAAAACAATCGTAAGCTGTGGTTTTTGCTCTGAGGACAATGTATAGTACGCCACAATTTGGTTGTAGACATTGCATTCATTGTGCCCCTAAACTGATTTGTTTTAAATAGCACAAAACTCCGTTAAATTTCAATCCACACCTAACGGTTGTTAGCTTATGCCTCTGTGGATTGGTGGCAATATTTCCCCAGAACCTAAAGCTAGTAGGAAGGTACTTTTGCAGACCGCGGGGCTAGGGCCTGGACATATTAATGAGAAAAATCTGTTCTTTTCAAAGTTTGATTGTTTTCCTGTTTTGTCGGCGACTTCATTCTAAAGAGCTTTCCATTAACACATATTGAAGTCGTCATCGTGATAACTAAGAAATGTTTCTTGAATCGTGATCTATTGTTCTTATTATAAGTCATAAAACTGTATTTTCGTTGCAACAAATGAGCCAATGAACTTCATAAAGTCAATTTTCGCAAGGGCTAGTGGCCTCGCGAAATATTACCACCGGTCAGAGCTTTCTGTTTTGATCACTTCACAGTTAAATATCAGATTGATGCCTGAATGAAAAGGACGGTGATTCGAAGGCAGACTGTCTGCAGACAGTCCTTTTTCGAAACGTGTGTTATTCGAAGATCGCTACAGTTTACATAGCAAGTGTTTCTAAAGTTCTGCAAAGCACGTAGGCTCGCCGGAAAGTTTTACGTCACAGATCATTCGTCACGCTCTGTGTCTTCATGTCACAAAGCTTTCGCTGTGGTTCGCACAAGTTCGTAGCGTTAAAAACAACATCTAAAATTCACGCTCCACAGATTGATTTGCATAATTGCATCACGTTTACGAACAAAAGTTTAACAAACTCCAGTAAAGTAATCCATATTGTGACACTGCGCCACAAGGTGTACAGACATTCAACCACGTGCCATTTCATCACGCGACCAATAATCACTGACATTTAATCACTAGACCAGTGGTTCTTAACCAGGCGCGGACACAGGGGGGATGCAGGGGATGCATCTCCACCCCCACTAGACCTTAAAGAGGTGTTGACATGACACTTGATTGCATTAAAAATCATCGCCAAAATACGTTTGTACGTACTGCACATTACTCGCTAAAGATGCTAAAATCTAACTTATGCTAACAAAGTCAAAAACGTTTCTTCGTTTCATTAGACGAGCTGGCCTTGTTTATGGAACCTGATATAAAATAGTCAATGATCGCATGGGCATCAGCAGGACAGGGGATGCTAAACGGGCATTTTCCCCCGCCTGAAAATTGGTAAACGGGCATTTTCCCCCGCCTGAAAATTGTTCATGCAATATAAAATTACGTGGCTTGTTGCAGTAGAATACATCTATGCAGGCTTTTGGGAATACGTCTTAATCGCTGAGGCTAGTTCTTACATCTGAGTGAATACTGAGTCCAAATCTACTGTATATTTGCTGTGGCGAGTTTTTATAATTCATCTGGTCAATTTTGCAAAACCTGCATAATGATAAAATGTAGTAACTTTGTCCGAAGTCGTGTCCAAATACAGGTCTACTTAATTGTCCAGTTTGTGTAGCAAGGTTATATTGATCGCTTTGGACGAGATCCCAAACGTTTGCAGGTCTTGTTTCTAAGTCAGAGTTTCTCAAACGGGGCCCTCGTCCCTCTTGGGGGCCACGGAACTGTTCTCTCAGGGCCACGTGCAGAGGCCGAGCTGAGGCAGAGGCCAAAACTAGGTATTTTTATTGATGAGCAGGGGGCCACAAGTGTTGAGAGTCTCTTGAAGGGGGCCACGGCTCATAAATGTTTGAGAACCACTGTTCTAAGTGATACTGACAAGTCTTGCAAGCTGATCCAGCAATCAGTGGGAGAGCAACCGGGCAATTCCCCCCGAAATATTCAAAACATGCTCAGTTGTTAGTTCAGTTGAGTATATCAACTAGGTGCATCCCTGCTTGCTAAGTGAAATAGAGTCATGATATGTGTTTTCGTTGAAAACCATGGTAATCCAATGCTTCTTTCTTTATAAATCATTTCAATGCTTACTTGAGAAGAAATGCCCTGCGTTGAAAATCTGCAGATTGCACACTATGTAAATTGTCGTAATACTATATACCTGGCTATTGCTGCCAACGAAACGTTTTTTTGCGATTGTTACCGTAACATGGGCATTTTATTTGTAGTGTAGAAAGCATTAGCGTTTTCTGAACCTCCATTTGTATTGTATCGTCAGCAATGTTACCTCTAAGGGGCGCAAATACTCAGCACCACCAGAACTGTTGTGCAGTGAAATCTCATTCTCGCGCAATTGGAACATTCTAAAGCAATGGAAACTCTACCGAAAACAAGGAGCTATTTGAATGAAATGTGTGTTTTGTTCGTATTTTGATACGATTGTATATTCAATATGGAATTCACAAAGTTTGTAATTCATTGAAAACTCCACTTACTCAGCCCTAAAATAATTGTGCTCACCAAAACAAATATTTATTCAGTGTAAAATTATCTTGGAGGGAACACTGATCGTCAGCAATTTGAAAATGATAAACAAAATGTCGGCGTTACCCCTGGAAGAATTTCTGCGGACGACCGTGAATGATTGTACTTTCTCACTCCAGTTTTTTCGTACTTTCACTCATTACGAATTGTTTGTTTCTTTCAGTCTTCTTAATTTCGGTTGCAAAATAAACGCAACGAACCCGCTTCCTGTTATTTTTTCATCAAAATTACCTGCAATAACAAATGTTATGCACAAATTACTATGGATGTTGCAGACTATTCAAAACAACAATTAAAAACTATAAGGTTTCCCATTTCAAGAGCACCGATCTAAACCGCATCCAAGTGGCTATACTCTCACTTGCTGCAACATAGGCCTACAAGTTGAACAGCTCTACTGCGCTATGCTGGCTACTGCCACAGGCAATTGTGATGCAACAAACCAAAACTACAATGCGAATAAGTACATGTGGTCACGTGAACTGTCTGTATTATGTCGTCACGTGAACTGTCTATCTCGAGTCCTCGATGCACCTGCCCCAACGCCAGTGACTATGTCAGATCGTTGTTATGTGCCACTTTTGCTTGTTGGTTCCGTAGCGGTGTAGCGTTAACGTTTGACGAGTTTTATCACTCAAGCTTCTTCTAAACCAAGCTCAGACGTGTTTCCTCGTAAATGCATGTATGTGGAACTGTGGAAGTGATTGATTTGGGTATTATGGTCTTGTGAAGCATTGGGTTCATTGCAAATCGACATCGCATCCTCCCCACCAAATCAGCCTGTGTCCGCTACTGTTCTTAACCTGGTGTAAATTTACCCTTGGGGTAATATACATTTTACAAAGAGATAAATTTACTGAAAAATAAATTGCAGAAAATGTAAATTTCTATAAATCATTCTACACTGTAAGGGTTGGTTAATTTAATATTTTTAAGAAAAGAGCACCATTGAGTATATTGCGAGTAAATCTGCTAATCTTGTTCGATAAAAGTGTAAGATGTGTAAAAAAAGTTAGGAATCATTGCACTAGACAGTTAATCACGTAGACAATTAAACTCCCAGATATTTAATCCCTTAGACACTTTATCACTTCACAGATCAACACGCACATTTTTCACAATATATATTTTTTCAATTGTACACAACACATTTCGATCTCGTTCCTGGCATACATCCTGCCGCCATTTACTGCATCGCACAGAACAAACGTGTGAATGATCGCATGTTGAATGGTGTATAAAGAATGATTATTTTGGCTTCTCCTGAGAGAATACTGCTAGATTTTGAGAGTGCAGCTGTAAATGCTTTTAGATCAGCATTTCCAAGTGCAACAGTTACGGGCTCCTATTTGCATTTGACACAAAATGTTGTGCGAAAAGTTGATGCAACTTGTATGAAATAAAACTCCGAAAAGAATGACAGTTTAAGATGGGCTATTGGCTACTTACCTGGTTTAGCTGTGGGTCCTGCATCTGAGCATGAACAATCCAGTTGTCACTTGAAGGCGAGTGTTCAATGGTTTCAGGCTGAGAAAAGACTAATGAATGGTTGTTCATTGGATTCAATACATCACGTTTATCATTTGCCGCTGCATCGAACGTTTGTGTGTTTTGCCTATTTCGTGACGTAAACATGTAGAAAGGCCAGTAGTTCAAAGTCCAGGTACACAAATGTAAGAGACGCTTGAAAGCTACACTGTGGCTTAACTAGGCAAGGGTAAAATTTGTGAGTGTCATTCAGCACACGCACTCCCGTTCATTGTTATATTGGGCGGCTATGTGCTTCTATTTCATCAATCAACCATGCGCGCAATATATTGCGTTTGGTAAGTCGATTCTGCATCTGTGACGTGGTATTCAAGTAACTTCACTCCACAAGTGAAAGAAGCAAGGAATCAATCACAAATTTGTAATGGGAAATCGATTTCACGTAACATTACGCATCGTCAGTCCTATTATCTGCAAGCAATACGAACAGTTGTGAAACGTAGAAAGGCCAACACAAGTTCAGAGAAAGTAAACAACCACAAGACTGCAATGAAAAAACTGCGCAGACCCAACCGCGGCAAATAAAACAAAACCAAAACGTCTTGCTAAACTACAGGCAAAGGCTGAAGCCTCAAAACGTACTGCATAAATGACAAAAACTTACTAAAACTCAACGCCAGCAAACGACTAACACCAAAGAAAAAGTCGCTTTCTGATAAAAGTAACTCTTCGCAGAGCGAGGCTTCCGAAGAGCCTTGAAACAACAATCGTTATGAATCAGGCAACGTGTGTTTTGGTCGTTGTGGCAACCAAGTCTCTGCAGGCACGACGAAAAGCTCTGACAGACACGAACAAAAACACCTGCACACTGGCCGCGAAAACTGAAACACAAAAACGGTCTGTAGAATTGAAGTACATCAGCGTTCAGCGGCAGAGAAACAAAATGATTATCTTACGCGTGGGAGGATCATGTTTTGAATATT
>JGI24022J15233_10010570_pt1 | contig 10477 bp, 7 predicted proteins | sample Ectturendosymbi2_FD_15233 | JGI IMG/M metagenome (IMG submission 15233)
ACTTCCCGCGCACTCCAACACAATCTGTCGGACGTGGTTTACAATCAACATGCGAGACATTATGACTATAACGCTACGTAACAGAAGCAAATTGTCGTCACAATCTGACTGCTTGCGCGTCTTTGGTTCGTGAAACGTTTTCGACTGTATCAGACTAAAAACGGCAGGAAGCGGGAAAACGACGCCACTGTGTTGGTGATCATTCCGCTGTGCGTCACAGCAGCTCTCACGCATTTTAAGCGACACAGGCGAATAAACGTGTCGCCGAGGCGTGGTGCGACACACCGATACTGTCTGCTTTCATCAACAGTGCGCTGACCGTCCGGGTCGTTCGTTGAAAAGCGGTCAACCTGATATCTCAGTAATAAACTGCGAAACACGATATCCTTGTTGTCCTTGAAAACGACAGAAGANGCGCGACTACGAGAGTTGGCGCAGCAGCTTTCGTCGTCGGATGTTTTTTACAACTCTTCGACTCGCACCGGGCGACTTGTAGCTGCCGCTTGAAAGCCACGCGTAGAAGTATAGCTGCGCCTGACTCCATAACAGCAGAGTCAGATATCAACATTTTCCAGCAGTGTACTTTTAAATGCCGCACAGACTAATAAGCGTAGTAGGGTTCTTGCTTATCTTTCAGATACAAGTAAACTGCGGTACGCGTGGCGGCAACCTTGATCCCGGCGCTAAGGGAACAGGACATACGCGTTGTCATACCAAAAAACAAGCGTGGGGTATTAGGATGGGGACCGAGGCCAGTTGCAAACTTATGGGAAGGGATCGTGGGAACCCAGTTGCAAACAGGGACGCCGGAGAGCGTGGGAATGACGGGGGACATTGCCCCCCTGCTCTTTCATAAACGGGGCGACAAGGGCAGAGGTGCCTTTTTTCATAACAGTATCATTAGTCATTTCATGGTTTATGAAGATCGACTTGAAACAAATTTATTGCTGCTTTGCGTGCACCCGAAAATTCAGAATGGATTTTTATGACGTTTATTATTTTTGATGTCGACCCTGTTGTTGAACAGAAACACGCATAAATGATTGGTAACGATTTTTGCTTTTTTATAGATTTCCATTACCCTCAACTCTTTCACTGACCCTCCCCCCCGTCTTACCGTTGCTCCGGGGGGTCCCAGGTTACAACCCTTGCAGGTGAGGGCGTTCGACTTTGACGGAAGAGACAAATGTGAAGCAACATTTCGACACTTTATCGGCTGTGGAACGTGACGACAGGAAATTTATCAGCATGCGCGATAAATTTTTCAAAACAAGACGCGCACGGGTCTTTGCCTTTTGCATTTCCTGCACGCCGGTCAGTAAAGTCACGCTAATGAACGCACGAGTTATTTTTTGTAGTTCCAGTCTTTCCTACAACACGCACCTGCGATCAATCTCTTTGTACAGATTCAAAGACGAGAGCAATCTCCTGTGGTCGTCGGGGACTTTCACAAGTATTGTGACGAATTGATCCTGCTGGAAAAAATATTATTTTCAGTGTAAAAAAAAACTGTTGGTGTTGGGATGCATATTTCTAATCTATGAAAAAAACAAAATTAAATCTGCCTGAAGTCACTCTGTTAACCATCTGCAAAGCAATGTTTGCAGCTCCGTTAAATGTAGGCTTGTTGCAAAAAACAAGCTCCTCCACCTCTGTTGGCTTTTGACAAACCTGTTTAAAAACTAGCAAACGCTAGTGTTTGGCAACCGTGCGTGCCATTGCCTGAAAGCAGACACAGTGACATGACACCAACTCGTCCCGGTTATGACAAACGCGATTCAAGAGAATTACGTCATCTTCGTCACCAATCTTAGGTCGTTTGTGAGACGCAAGATGTTAAGTTGGGCAACATGTCGTATGTGTCAAACGCACGACAACTAAACAACAATTTCAAGAAGGTTTGGAGCTGCTCTAGACACGAGTATTGAAAAGGAATACGAGGGGAAACAAACGATATACAGCAGCGATCCTCAAACTTTTTGGATCCTGGGCCAAATCCGCGACCTTATCAGCGTCCGCGGGCCGGACTGTTTCGTGCATTGAAAAAGCAAAACAAGAAACACACACGCATAACATTAGAAACGCTTGCACATTGGAAATTTTTTATGTGTTTCATAACATGTTTGCAATGTTACTTTTGCAACAACTTTTTTTGTTGAATGATAGTCGTAATATTTGGTTTCACGCTTGATACTCCTGTACGTTAAATTGCTTCTACGATTTTCAAGAACTCTGTGTACCTCACCAATCACTGACTAAACAGCAGAGACGTAGTCCAGACCTAAACTTCGAGACCGAGACTTCTTCGAAAAGTCCAAGACTCGAAAATTTGCAGATTATTTCGAAATGTTTCTACAAATATTCAAAAAAGTGTTATCATCACTTCGAAGATGAAATTTTGCGAATTTTCGGCACTTTTCATATTTGCTTATGTTATTTCTTACATGCAGATATAACAGACAAAAGTACGTTGAATTAAAGAAGTTTCACTAAGTCATATTGTTGCAGTATTCAAAGTCTCAAGACAATCGGTTTGAGGCCGGTCCAAAAGTGCGACATTTCAGAATTTTGACCTTTTGTTGCAAAATTTTGCAACTTGACGTTGACGTTGCCTGATCTTGGCAATTTAAAGGTGGACAACGCTTAAATTTCATTTAAAAACAACAAAAATCACAAGTCTTGGGGTAACGGTCGATTATATTGACATACGCAAAATCGGTAAAACTGTCAAAAAATTGTGTAAAATTTTACATAGTTTGAGACAGAGTATTTTGCGCCCGGTCTTAACTATAGGCCGGCACGTATCCTCCGAGACTGAGACGAGACCTGAATCTTTCTAGACCGAGACTCGCAAAAACAAGTCTCGAGACTACTAGGTGCGAGGCAGGCAAATTTTTGGGGGTGCGAAGGGNTTTTGNCCGAAGTCAAATTCAGACGTATTTCGACAGTCAGTCTTATTCATCACACAATGAGAACAAAGGCGTCGGAACATCTCTGCCCAAATTTTGCGGGATTTTTTCCGTATTTTCAGACAAATTTCCGGATTTTTGACAAATCAAAACTTTTGGGGGTGCGCTTGTACCCTCCTGCACCCCCGCCTCATACACCACTGTTGAAACTGGCCTCGAGATCAAGTATCGAGACTCCACCCTGCTATTCATGGTGTTAAATACCGGTACCCAACAAACTCGCTCAAAATCAGCAAAATCAGCACGCAGCATTCCTGTTAAAAATCCAAAAACCGCCAAATAACGCTTACACTTCAAACGCCAAATGCCTGCTACAATTTACAATTTTTTTATGCACGTTAGTGTGGATTTTACAGCAGTCTCGGCGCCAAGCTCAAGTACAATATTAGGCGGTTGGTGCGCAGCATCGTCCAACGAAAAAGCAACTAAGATGTAACAATTTTCTATGTTTGTGTTTGCTTGTCTGAACTGTACGCAATGCGCAACATTAAAAAGTATGGCCTAGGTCCTAAGTAAATCATGTCTGTTACACAAAATGCAAGTGAACTCCAAAACGTTTGCAGTTGATCTTTTGATCCAAGAGATAAGCTTGGTTTTTGTAGCCTAAACCTTACCGGGATAAAATTCTCAATTGCAACAAATGCTTTTCAGCCGTTTTGAGTAATTACATCTTATATTACTTCATTTACACGAAATTGTTAAAATACTAAACATTTCTAAGAAAGTTCGCGGGCCGGACTGGAACCCTTCGCGGGTCGGATCTGGCCCGCGGGCCGGACTTTGGGGAACGCTGATATACAGTATTATCTTCCGATGGAGATGCGAAACGGACTTATTTTTGCAGTAAGAAAAGTCAAACAAAAACCAGAAGCATACACGAAGAGATGTTTCTGGAAGACTGATACGAAGTAACTGAAACAAGAAACTAGCCCACAACAGTAAAGTTGCACAGTAAGAAATAAATCGAGACCAGCGCAGGGCGTGCCAAATCGTCCGACATGTGTCTAACTGCTGCTCACCTCGTTTGAGGGAACTCCTGAAGATGGTGGGGGTGCTATGGCTGTTCCGACAGACAGTTTACGAGGAGGCAGAGCTGCGACGGCACCTGGCAAGCAATAAGAGCAAGCGAAATAAATTTGCTCTCAAAATACACTGCAAGCAAGTCCACACAGGATCAGCTTGCACACCAAACGCTCAAGAAGTGGAAAAAAATTAGCGAAAACTATTTCTTTTAATTACGTTTCTGAATTCACATAAAATCAACGTCAATGACGAAAAAACAACAGGCTTGTCACACGTAGCGAAGAAAAGGAAGCAGCAGCTGTATTGAACACTTTGATTGTTGTGCTGAAGCGCCTCGGCCGTTCAATAGCGGGAGCTGCTAAAATCAAAACACACAACAACGAAGCAGACAAAAGGCACCAGTTACAGGCGTTCGTAGACGACCTATGCTACTGTATTTCCAAAACGCGTCGACCTAAAACACAAAAACACAGCATATCACTTGCGCAGAACCTGCCCGAGGGTGTGCTCTGTTCCTTGCAGCACAAAATGAACTACGGGTCCGAGCTTTGCGAAAGTTCATCACGCGCAGTCAAAGAAAACGTGGTCTTACGTCTGTCTTAAGCACACGTATAGAACGTGGGATAAAGCGAAGCATACGAACTTGCGGCTGAATGGGGTTTCTCCTCTTACGCCGTACAGTAGCACACCAATGTTTACCGACGTGCTGCCGTTCAAGTAACACCAATTACCCACCGGCCTTTCTCAGCAACGTGGTTACGTGCCGTGCGTTTAGTCAAAACTTGGCATCTTCCGGTGCAGCGTGCATGACTTAGGTCATACATTAAAATTGAGCTTAAATGCAGTGTTTGCAAAGGAAACTGTTGGCTGTGCTAACTTCTCAAGCCAACTGGAAATCGCTCTGCTAACGCCAATCGCTTCGTCACACCGAAACAAGGACTTTACCCAAAGCGATATTTCCGGAGTCCAAACCCAGCACGAACTTGCAGTCTTTCTTGTGCCATGCAGTTGCGGCGGGATTATCTCCAGGTACGAAACTTTCGATGACGATGCGACAACTGAAGAACAGAAGAGGTAGGTTTTCTCACTCGTCCCGAGACGGCGCACCAGAGTTCTATTCTTGCTTGCCAGATCAGTGGAGCACAGAGCTTAGCCTGTGCTTTGTAGGCAAAGAAGCCGAAACCAAGGTAACAAAGTTTCTTGAGGGGCGGACGATGCGTTTGCTCAGGTGGTGCTATCCGATGCTGATGCAGTTTCGATGGTTAGCAACATCGGAACAAAAACCGAAAAATAAGTTTAAAAAGGAGGCTCGCAACAGCTCAGCCCACTGTCACCGACCGAAGCATTCGTTACTCAGTAAAACTTTAACGCTTAGTTGTGAAAACGATTCAGCGAAGCGGCCAAACGCAAAACCGGTTCTGGTGGGATTTTTCAACAAACCAACTCATTACCTGAAACAGATGACTCGGTCTATTTCACCAGAATAGTAAAAGCCAGCCATTGTCAACCTAATTGGCTCTAACACGCCACGGTATGCTTTGAATGATGCCAGTCTGTACGTTTCCCTTTTGGCCTCATCTGCAAAACAATGTAAAATCTGAAAACTGCATTAAAAACAAGGAGGAAAGCTGTCCTTGAAAATGTTAACGAAGCGAAATATTTTAAGTCCGCCAGTACACCACAATCACCAAGCTGGCAGAACACGATAGCGACTAACAGTAGTCTTGCTGGAAGCCTGCATCAGCAACATGCCCTGGGTCTGAAAGCTTTGCAAGCACTGTGAAGTGGTTAAACAACATCATAATTTGGCTGCAACTGGTTTCCGAAGACAATTCAAACAGTTTTGCTCCACTTATATTGCTGTAGTGTCATTTAGACCTGCCCATAGCTACACACCTAAGCAATGGTCTCCAAATTGTGAGACACGATCGAATCTAATAACAGATATTTTTATAGTGTTAAGAAATATTCTTATTTATTCCCACGCTCAGTCTTAAATGCATAAATGTCACTATTCAGATGAAGAAGCATAAAGGAGGTGCAAGCCAAATTTCTTACCATTTATGGGATACCGATCAGGATTACTTTCGATGATTGTACCATCACTGCGTACCATTCTGTATCCATCACTGGCGACAAGATCTACATTATTTCTGCAATGACAGGAAAACATTAAAATACTATTCAATGTTTAAAAAAATCTTGTTGACACAAACCACCGTGATTCCACTTTCCAAATACAAGCAAATTCACAAGATATTGTGAAGTCTAATTAAAACTCGAAAAAAGTTATTAAATATAGCACAAACAACTAGCCTTTTTGAACAAAAAAACAACAGTATCACTAAAATTAAGCAGTCAGGTCTCAACCACAAGGTCCTATTTCAAAACTCAGTCATTGAAACCAACAACAATAACAACACTTGTAAACACATTGGTGTTAATATGATTAACAATCTCTTTATCTTCTATCTGGTGTTTGGTTCTCAATTAGGAGTTACAATAACAATTTAGCAGTTAAGGCCACAACCCTTAAAACTGTTGAAGGTGTTTAGTTTAAAATGCAGTGAATCTGGTCTTTTGAAATTGAGACCTAACGGAGTGCGCAAGAAAGTGAGGCACCCGATCACTACACGTACAAAACCATAAAATAATGCTCTCCTAGAGCATGTTTGTTTTATCCAGATCCACAAAAGAAAGATACAGAAGTGGTATATAATATCAACCTTTATTAACTCATCTTTTTTAAAAGTACATAGCAGCAAATATTTCAATACTGCCTGAAATATGGGGTCACTTATGAAGAAAATAACCAGACTTATTAACAACACATAGCATCTTTAATGGTTGCTCATAGAAACTTACGCTTTTAACTTCACCCTGGTGGCACCAGTTACTTGCTGTTGGTAATCAACAATAATGCTGAAAAACATGCAAATTCATCTTTAGAGGCAACAACTATTGTAGTGCATTACATATCCAAGGGCTGCTTAGAGTCGTAAAGACTTGTATATTATTTTACATATCTGTATTTACTAAGACCTAGTTAAGTTATTGTTTTAGCTGGTTTCCTGGGAAGCACTAAATCTTGCAAGTATGATAGGTACGAATTTTAGTCAAAGATTATTGACAGCAATCTGGAAGTTCAGTGTGGATCATCACCTAAACCATATGTGTAAACGTCAAGGCCTGTGAATGAAGTATTTTTGCCTGTGGGATGATATTTAATTATTATTACAAATGGTATGCACATATTGCATGCACCGCCATAATACTATAAGCTCAACAATGNACTGTGAGTGCATTTGTGTACATAGAAGGCCGGTGCGTGCGCAGCAGTGCAGCAAACATATGCTTGCAGCAACCCTCTCCTCANAAATGACTAAATAAAAGGTGGACTTTGAAAAGACGGGGTTTCAAGCCAGATGGGAGGAAGAGTACATGTTCACAGAGGTAAAGTGAAGAAAATCTTTACCTCTGTCTTCTATATGAAGATAGTGTGTCAGCAGTTAAAAAATATAACATAGGCACTATGAAACGTCGCTGAAACACACAGACAAAAAATAATACAAGAATATGGATATGGAACTAAATCATTAAAAGAAGTCGTAAGTCTCAGCAGGTTATGCTCACCAAAGCCAAAACACAAAGCAAGGCTGCTGTCAAGGCCAGTTTTATTGTGGCAGAAGAGGTTGCAAAATCAGCCTGTCCCTTTACCAAGGGAGAGGATGCAAGACACTGCATGCTAAATGTTTGTGATGTCGTGTATCCAGAAAAAAGGCAACTGTTTTCTAATGTGAGTCTGACTAGAAACACCACTGCTGAATGTATACAGCAGCTTTCCACTAAACTGAAAGATCAGCTTGTGGCAAAGGGAAAAGATTTTATCCAATATCATATTGCTGTGGGTGAAAGCACTAACATGTCTGACATCCCCAGTTGTCAATTGTAATCCGTGGGGTCAACTCAAACCTGTGCGTAACAGAAAAGTTTTTGGGATAACATCCAATGCATGGCACAACTACAGGAAAAGACCTGTATCAAGAGGTGTCTGGACGTTTAAATGAAATGGGGTTGCCCTGACATAAACTTTTGGGACTAACAGACGGATTTTTGCATTTACCTTGCTTTTAAATTGGGACTCATTTATTTTTAAGTTTTTGCTGTTTGCCTTTTTAAAAACATTTTTACTTGAAATTACTCAGTGAGCAAACGAAAATATTGCAACTGATTTCACTTTTTTAGTTAATTTAATGATTAGTGATAGCGCAATAAGGTTATGTTAGGTCCAGCTTCAATATGTGCAATAATTTCAAGTTTTGAATAAACATTGATCCAGTGTGGTCCTCAGCTTGAAGCAAATTTTTTTATTTCATATGGTGTCCTTTCTTATGGACACAGCAATCAGCAAAAACAGCAAAATTAGACTGTTGGAGATATGCTGGCAATGATGAAGACACACTCAAGGACCAAAATGGATATTGATGCAATTATGAAGATAACAACACAGTTTCACAGCAAACCAAGGCAGCAACACCTTGATCAAATCCATGGCCAACAGTTGAGGTTGAACAAACAATTGTTTCCTGTGAAACTAGCAACAATGTCAACTGTGGCAAAAACTTTCCAAGCCAAACAAAAGTAATTCATTGAGGAAAAAGCAAAAAACGAAATTCAAACAATATGAAACCAAGTGACACACATTGCAAAAAGAGGGGGAATCAGCATCAACAATATTATGTTATTCCCCTATCATGGGCCACATTGAGCAAAAATAAGAACTCTATGTCTGTGCAAGGCCAAGTTGGCCAATATACTGATTGTTTTTATATTGTCCACAGCAGTATACTTCTTTCTATCAAACCAAGTGACACAGAAGACGCTTTAGATTGAAAACTATGAACTAACTATTACTGCACAAACAAAAATTGAAATCCATTTACTTGGGTACAGTATAGTTTGCCAACATGGGTTGTACATCTCATTTTGAAGAACTCCACTGTACCCAAGTAAATGGATTTTAACTCTTCTTGAGTGAACATGGAATATTTTACTAAGATACTGATGTTAGTATCAAATTAGTGTATTATTGCACAACAACATAGTCACACATAAGTTTACAGGCAGGTTCTATTAGATGTGTGCAAAAAACAAAGAAATAAGGCAACATATGTAAAAATAATTGAAAGTAAAAATAATATATTCTGATGTTAGAAATAGTGAGCTTTTTCACAAACCACACAGAATTTCAGAATCAGGAAAAATCTGTAATCACTGTATTAAAAATGCAGCACTGTGTATTGCTAGAAAACCAAATGATTCCTAGTCCCAATCACTAGTAAGATAATAGTAGAAAGAAGTAATTTATATGATCCAAAGCAGCGATTCCCAAAGTGGGTTCCGCAGAACCCTAGGGTTCCATAGACAAATCTAAAGGATTCCACAAGCTCTTTTTTTCAGTTTTAAGCAGATTGGACGCTACATCAGATATAAGAATAACTATCAGCTATTAAGCCCGACTATTCAGAATTGTTGCAATCCATAAGATGGGCTTGACGTTGAATTGTTTATGTTTTACGGTTTACTTTTATTGTGCATAATTTTGTTTATAGTACGAAACCTTAATAATGGCAATTTGGGTGAAAAAAGTGTTTATGTTTACTTGACAGGGGTTCCTTGTCCACTTAAAGTAACTCTGCAGTGTTCCGTGGACAAAAAACTTTGGGAACCAGTAATCCAAAGAACACAAGTGGTTCCGAACCACTGATCCAAAGAACACAAGTATCAATTGTGAGACTTATGAAACACTGCATCATGATCAGTGATCAGCACTTTTGGAAAACTACTAACAACAAGACATCTGTCCTGGGTTTTTATTTTCTGTCATAGTGATGACAATCAACAGCAAGCCAAACTCTGATTTGTCCTTGCAGCTGAACCAGTTGAGATTAACACTCTTGCATGCAGTGTTTTCTTGAAGGACTCTACCTGCAGAGGTTTATATGACAATTCACTTTACCAATGTGAATTGATCAATCACACTTTAATCTGAGATGTGAAACACTGTAACAGAACCATCACTGACACTACACACCATGAAAAGTGGGTGACAGATCCTTTTAAGGATTAACAATTAAATGTTTTACCTGAGGTCATCCTAACTGGTTAGGTTTTAAGCCCTTTATACTTGATTGTCTTTTAATTACCTGTTGTCCAGCCTTGTGCTGGATACCTCTAGTTCAACTGTTTTTAACATGGGTTCAATTAAAACCCAGGATTTGGTATTTGGTGACTCGGTCTCAGGTGTGTGCTGGTTTTTTTCATTGAAACATTTCGGTCATTTTTAGCTGAGACATTTTGGTCACTGAAGCATTTTGGTCATTTGCCTTGTCACAGTTGCATTAAAACTCTCCATAAAAGTGTTTTTAGCCTATATTTTCAAACATTCTGACTGAAATGACTAAATTTTTTTGGTCATTTCAAAA
>JGI24022J15233_10010571_pt1 | contig 10476 bp, 8 predicted proteins | sample Ectturendosymbi2_FD_15233 | JGI IMG/M metagenome (IMG submission 15233)
GGCTCGGCAACTCCTGGGCGCAATAAAACAAACAAAGAATCGTGCGCGGCTACTCCTGGCAACTCCTCAGTGTAGATTGGCCTTAGACTTAGAAGGGCCATAGAACTCAAATACTTATATATATCAATTTGGAAGCGATAAAGAAAATACATTTTTATATCAGTAACTAACCCGCAACTTTACCTAATTTTTCATCAAACAAGAGTTTCGAAATGTAAGAAATGCATTGACTTCAGCGGCGGCCAGTGATTTTCCGTGTGCGACTGGAAAGTGGTTTCTACGTAATGCTCAGTTTCCGTTCATGATTCAAAATCCTGATTGACAACACTGCCGTTTTGCACATATGGTTAAGCACAAAGCAGTGGATAGGGGCAGCATACTTCTTGGGCAGGTCTTAAGGTTCACTGCGTTTTTCAGAAAGTGATCAAGAATTTGTAACGGACTCAGCTCAATAGACAGTGCGATTGAAAATACGTGCAAAACTTTTCCGTGCGGGTCTAAAGAGAAAAAGTTTGCAGCAGGGCAACTTAAATGATCCCATCTGACCAAAAATACCTAACCTTGCAACAACAACCACGGATGCAGATATTTCAACTTACAGTTCTCACACGAACAGTTTGGCGTTTACACTTCCATGTAACAAAATAAATAAATTACCTTCCACACTGTGCAATACTGTCTAAATACTGTCTTAATTTAGTAAATTAACTCATTTAGCAGTCGGAAACTGTTAGAGTTAATGATTTGGAAACTGTTAGAGTTCATGAAGGGCTCGATTTCCTTTGCACAGCATTAAACTTGGACAAGAAGGTGAAGATTGCTGATTTGGCTTTAATGAAGTTAACACCATTCCCACCATTCCCCTGCAATTGCAAATTAACTTCATTGAACTTCGTGAAGATATCTGTGGCTGTGATAGCCAAGATACTGTATCTATGACACCCTTTGACAGTCACCGTCTGTGTGCAGCAACAGGCGTACAAACTCTCTTCATCATTATCCGAGTGCACCACGTTGCCTAAACATAGCAGAACACTTTTAAACCCTTTGGTGTCCTTTGATAAATCAATCCATTAATACTCTGCCACATTTTTAGCAAATTTTGAGTTCGGAGCAGTGCAGGATTGAATTTAATCTGCATATTTGAAAAGTTTTTGAACTTAGCCGTGACACTTGCAGTCATCCACTGGCTCTACCATCTCTCTCTCCCTGGATTTCCTTGGCGCTGCTCAAGCTAAAGTGCGTTCGGAAACACACTTCTCTTTTCCAGAATCTTTTCGATTCCCTTTAGGTAACTTATTCTTGTTGGCACCTAACAATATCTGTAAAAAAATATAAATTGCTTTTCTACTTTCGAATTGAACTCGTACAAGGTTAGTATCATATTTGTGATGATTAAACCACTCCATTCAAAATTAGCTCACACTTTTGGTTACAGGCTGAGTCTAAGTGGTAGCGTGGATTCTCAAACCTGACCGGTGATAACAACGCCCGTTTCGTTACAGTGACTAAGTATCAGTTTACCCGTGCCAAGAGGTACAGCTGACGAAAATTCCAATCATAATCAACTAATTGTAGAGGAGAAAAATTTTACTGTGCAGCTAACTTTAGTGATGGAAACTGCAGTTCATCAATTTATCTCCTAGCATTTCACCTCTGTTTCCAAAACGCTAATTTTTTGATTACAATTTACATGCATACATGTTTGTTGATCATATTGTTTTTTGACATTTGGTCACTCAAAGTTAGTAAGACAACAGAAATGTAATTATTAACTGGGTCTCCTATCGCCCCCCAACCGTCCATTTCTGCTTCACCGCCCCCCTCGGGCGGTATCGCCCACTTTGGGAACCACTGGTCTAAATAAAATTGCTTCTACCAGAACCTTTTCTTAACTGGCACCTTTGCAAAAACTGGTCTTGGTCACGAAAGACCAAGCACCTCTGTGTGCGCAACAAAGCCACTACTGTTAGACATTGTTAACTAAAACATTATTTGACAAAGTAAACTTTTGCAAACACTACCCAGCTCAGCATCGTACATCTGAAAGCAATTAGTCACGGTAATTTTTGAAGACGTATATTTAAAAAAGTCCCAAATGATTGCTATTCATTATATGTGCAGCTCAAGCGTTGCAGGATTTTTCCGTGCCAACGAACAAGCTGTCTTTATGTACGTCATAGATCAACTTCTTTGGGCACAGAACCCCATTTGTGAATCTGCTTTTACTCGGACCGCAATCTTATGTCGCATCAATTTTCCGCCCAACCAGCGCGGAACGATAATACGAAACGAAAAATAAATTACATTGGAAAATGTTTTATTGTGCAAAATTGACATCAACGCGACCGATAGGGGGTTGCTTCTTACTGCACAATTTCTCATTTGGAGCTACACGTAAGTCAAGAGTCTACGGTCAGTCTAAACCTGCATTGTCTTCATTATTGTAAGAGCTGAAAACACTGCCTCACATATGTAGGTAGTGGCAAATGGCAATGCAGTTTTAGTTGCCTTTTGTGAGAGTATTGTATAATCGTTTTCAACACTTAACCAGAAAGATGACCGAGCTGATTGATTGAAACTACTCATTAAACTTCGATCAGATTAGCCTAACAACCAACTGTTAAATTCGCCAATCGTCGCTTTACTAACTTCTGCAAGCGGCTCTTGTGGAACTATCGCCACTTTACAAAAATTTCGCTAAAACTCGATTGGATAACATTATGCACAACGTAAACAGTTTTCTTGATAAAAGAATGAAGAGAATGGAAAATTTGGGTCTTATCTTAGCAAAGAGTGAGCATTCCGGACTGGCGACAAGTCACATGATAAATTGTTACGTCATAGACGCCGACTGAGAGAATACCTATAAAAACTTTTTGACTGCAGTTTGAAGATGGCGCAGCAACCATGCTTTACGATTTAAAATCTTGCGAAATCATTTCAATTACGAATCATTGCAGTAATTATTCGTGACAGTGTATAATACAGTACAATGTATATGTTCAACTTTTCGTATTTATGTTCAACTTTTCATATTTTTTGTCATATCTTCACGGAGTGGTCCGACGACCCCAGTTTGGGAAACCTTTGTTATATATGATTCCAATAACGGCAGAGTGTGACTGACATTGCTTGATTNCACAAAAACAAAACANGAAGATAACATAAAATCTATTTCTATCACCACTTCAGGGGCAATTTAAGCGAGCAAATTTTCTGGCCACATACTGTACATCGAAAGTGCAGCAACAAGTTGTTTGCAAATTATCACACTGGATGCATTCCTAATTATCATTTAGAACCCGTGTGGTACATTTTACGGCATCCTGCTGATAAGTGGAGCTTAGTAGGGGAGTTTCTTATGATGCGATTTCGTCTCCTCCGTATGTTGCACAACAGTGCAGGGATGACACACACTATCGTGAAGCGTCCAATGTTTTCCTTGTTCTCAGCTTGCTTAATTCTGTGACACCATGGCAGTGCTGCACCACGCTGCACTACCCCGTAACTGTTGACGCACTTCCTCTTTAGCTATCATGAATAATATTTCCAAAATATATGAAAACAGCAAATCGCAAATGTTGTACGTGGCAACCTTAAACAATTTCTTCTGGTGGATTGATCTTGCCTGCAAGACATTTTGCTTCCATAAACCAACTGTATTGCGCGTGTTAAATCTTATACTCATAGCAACAGACTAACTTACTGCTATAAACTGCTCCCTTTACACTATATAGCTTCGCCCTGAGTGGGTCTGCAGCCTAAACTACCCCTGGTCCTTCGCAGCCTCCCACTCCCTCATGCATTTTATAAATCGGTCTACTTCGAAGTCATCAAGAGCATGCATTTCTACTACCGCCAGCCACAGATCGTTCTTCATGTTCTTACATGTATTTGTGTGTTCGTTGTTACTGCCAAGCATGCTTAAGTCTTCTGCGTTGCGTGTGGAAGTGAAGACGTCATACAATACAATTCATTACTTTAAAAAAGGCGGTAGGTACTACTTGACAATAGCAGCAGCCTCTTTACATTTGCAAATCAGCTTCTACACGTCGGGGAATAGATACCCGAAAATTTCTTACTGATAATAATCCTTCGTATCAGCAGATCAAAAGCAAAACAAGCCACCATTCTTCGGAAAGAACACGGCTACTTCGAACGAAAGCACGAAAGCGGCGTCCAAGAAGCCAAGCAGCGTGGTGATGTCATCTGTTGCAACAACACGACACCAGGCGCAGAATAAAACTTCGGAGCCGAGGAGCCCCAAAAACTACCCAGTGCATGGCGAAGGCTTGCTAAAAATGCACAAGTCTGACAAAAAGCAAGCTTTGTGCAATTCTGCCAATCCAGACCCGCGCGCCGACGACAAGAAATTAGCAGGTTGGTGGAATGGAGGCTCACGTTTAGCGCTGGTTGTACATCTAACAAATATGAATAGGAGTTCCCGTTGAACTGCGTAAAGTCGATTGAGGGATCGCTATCGGTTGTTGGACACGAGATGCACCTCGCTAATCACGAGTTACGACAAGCACATGCACTGGAGAGGACACGTCAAAAACACATAGAAGTCCCATTTTAATACTTCAAATCCAGTCATCAGCTAACAGATTACAGTATGGCAGAATGTATGGAAACTAACCAAAAGATATCGTTAATGGTGGCGAAGTGACCAAAAGACACACACCAACAATAGCTTCAGGAGTGTATAAAGTACAAAGATCTAATTGTGCAGCATTTTCAAGGTTGACTGGTTTTGACTAATTGCTGATGGTGATCTAAATTGAGCCTAGCATTTTACGCAAGCCCTTTACAGTTATTCAAGTAATGTCTACCTTGACAAGGGCAAACACTTTTTTCCTAAAGCTTCTCAGTCGTAAAGAGATAAAATAATAAGTCGGGATAAAGCTTCGTACGCATCTTCTGATCTGGTTACAGTTGCATGTGCAGAATGAATCCGCGGCGACGAAAGGTTCAAACAGACGTAGAGTTACAATTTTCAACAGCAACTTTAAGCCAACTCGTGATTCACAACTGCTTGATCCCCAAAGACAGGATGCTCTGGCTTGGCTTATAATCGAATGAGCCAGCCACACACAGAGACAAGGCATCAAACGAAGTCGCTTCCAGTCAGAGTGTTTGTAGCAACCACTGAAATAAGCTTTGCCTTACATTTCTTCAGTTAGACAGTGATTCTTGCTTTGTGAGCAAAAATTCCCTTATTTCGTGTCTAAACTGCTGCAAACACACGGGCTACAGCCGTTAAATTGGTCACTTTTTCTTGTAGGACCATCCTGCATTCCATCATGCGAATGTACAGTTCTAGTTGTTTTTTTGCTGCTACTTAAATTTCCATCAGGTGTAACACATAGTTCTATTTTTTGTCATAGCTAAGACTGGATAATTTGTCTATCTACCTTCGCCCGCCAATACCTTCAGACAGAAACATCGAACACTATACACAGTGAAGATACCCGGACAAACGAACCCTAAGTGGCTTATGCGTTGATTATCCTATTTAAAAAAATGTTCCCAAACTAACTTCTTACCGTGAAATTCACTAATCGTGCATTGTATTGCCATCGTGTTCGTAATTACTGTATATTCAGTCTTACTTACAACGATGCTACAAATCTATAATATACCGCATGTGCAATCTTATAGAGCAACATGTACAGTAACTACAGAAAAACCACTTCGTGCTTTCATGAGCAGGTCCTCAAAGAAGAATGTAAAAAAACAACACGTCATCGCAAAAGCATGATGTCGAAGACCAATTTTAATGTTTCTTCTGAATTTGTTTTACAGGTAGTTATTCCAGTGGGTGCCACGACGAAACAAAACAAATGGATGACAAAGCACAAACGCTAGCGCTTCTGATTGACTTAAAAAAGCAATTGAAAGAACCAACAGGTAACGTCGGAACAGTGAGAAAACTGCAAAAAAGTGCAAAGCGCGGACGAACAGCACCACACAATAATGGCGCTGCTTTAAGTACCAAACTGAAGTTGCTTCTTCAAAACAGCGCTAAGCCACAGGAGCGAACACCAGTGGACGAGACTGAACACAGGAGTTCAGCAGCAACAAGGCACTCGACACGACTAAAAATGAGAAGTGAAAGCAGTCAGCACAGGCCGTTGTGAGTATCAAAAATTTAAACCCTTGATAGAACAGAAATTCCGCCTTTCAGTAAGTTTAATTTCGAAAACTGCGAATATCACTGTTACGTAACAAATCCTTCCTGTTCAGAACTCGCCCTCGGACGTACGGCGAAGGAACTCTTCCCAAGATAAACAACTTGGTGACGTCACTGTGGCAAAAAAGCATGATGGACGAAGAAAAAAAAGTGAAGCACAGGCTAACGCTTAAAGGCATTGCAAAGCGAGAGTCACATCCATCTGGAGTTATGGCTATCGCAAAAAAACACATTGCAAACAAGACCGCCGAGGCTGCAAGCACAGGAGGAAAAATCTCGATAGCCCCCGATGCGCAGGTGCTGTCGACGAGCGGCAAGAAAACGCCGGCGACCAGAGCAAGTATCACTTTGCCGGTGAGCAGCCGATGGTGAAGCAGCTCAAAGTGGGACGAGAAACGACCGCTGAGGGGCGCCACCACAACAGAACTCAAATGTATTCTGGAAAAGTTTCTAAAAAGCAAACCGCAGCAAGGAGACTGCATACAACGCCTTACATCACATCAGGCAAAACATCAAGGTATAAAGCTTACGCTATAACATTCAAATAGCACACTTCAGCTAAAAGAAGTATACGATGCTACGATTCGTAACTAAACATTGCATTTTTGCGGAACCTTTCGCTGCAATTGCAGCAACTGAACATAGACTTTTCTCTTATTGTAGGTTTATTTAATTGTGCGTTATATAAGATTTTTCCACGTGTAAGGGAACCTTTTTTCGCTGGGCTTTTCATACGTAATGCACTAATTAATCACTGGAGATTTGTGATCATGATTTCAGGGCTGTAACAACGCGCCCGGTACAACTGTTTTCAGATTTGGCCAACGTCTAAAAATACTACGGCATTAATGAACTTGCGTGAAAAAGTCTAACGAAAAGTGACTCAAATTTCACAAACTTAAGCCAGATCTTTTTTTTCTGAAAAAAAAGTATTGTACCAAGCCGCGACTAGCCTGCTGTGGCTCATGAGATTCAAATGACTTGCTCCAACATGAAAGAAAATTAACTAAGTATGGTTTACCGTTACTTCCAGACCAGAAATTTAAATCTGAAATTGTGTACCAGAAATAATCAAGGGACCGGCCAGCATGCGAGCTTGCAGCTGATTAACTCCGTGACAAACCATCAACAGATGGAAGAGTCTTCGAATGAATTAGAACAAGGCGGGAAGCATCTGCCCCGGAATAAAAAGATACCGGGTAATTAGCAACTAGTCGGTGTTCACACACTGCCAAACAGCGGTGGACACTTAAGAGAAAACACTTAACGTTCGACCACCTTCAAGATCCTCGTACTCAATCTTAACAATCAACATGTATTTGATCTTGGTTGACCCGATTTTAGTGTTGCAAACCTTAGCGCAGTGTTTTTCAACCGGGGTTCCGCCGAAACAGACAGAAATTGCCTGGGACGAAATTCGCAACCACAGTTCTTCTTAGCGGTTATAGAATACCCCTGCTTGACAGTAACCTTGCCACTATGAATCGCATTGAAAATTCTGTTTATCAATTGCTTTGACTTATTGCTCCCTTTGTGTGACGGAACCCTATGCCATAGGGTTCCATGAGCAACGCAAACATTTGCGGAAGGTTCCGCTGAAGCAAAAAGGTTGAAAAATACTGCCCTAGTGCAAAACAGTTGCATTGCGATTAATTGTAGAACGGAGATTGACTGACAAAGTGCTTTTTAACTGCCGTCGCTGTACCAGTTTCATTTCAGGTGTATATGACATCTCTCAAAAGTAGCTTAGCCAGTGCAGAGTTGCTTTGGTTGAATAAGCTAAATGCAATGTGGAAGTGGCAAGTTTAACGAATTTCTGTCTCGCTTTTGCGACATGTGTCAAAACAGCACATGTTAGTGAAATGAAATCCCTCCATGTGCTTGAATCGTGTGCGCATAGCGTCAAGGCCTCTGAGAAATATTATCTCGGAGGCCTTGATCACATCAGGGTCGATAGATCGCTAACAATGCCACGATACGGTCAACTGAACGCAGTTGTTTCCGTGCAGCTGGCAAGCACAAGGTACTACGGATCGCAGTGGTAGAGCCACCGCTCACAGCAGGAGAAAGACACGAGCGGCAACAACAAAGGGGAAGAGGGAAAAGGAGACTGACGTTCAATCCCACTCACGCCGCTGTGGCTAATTTCACAGCCGCAATGCTCAACAGGTACGTTTTTAATAACTACGCGGGTGTTTTCGACTGCGTAGTACTTGTTCAGTGGTTGAGCGTCAATGGATTCGAAGCCTTACACTTCAGCTGACAATCGGTTCAGAGGAAGCACAATTGTCGTCCAGGGGGGACAACAGACGAAATTCCACAGGGCCGAAAACCTTTCACCAATAAAGGCAACGCCACGTAAGGGATTTTTCAGCAAAGCTGGCGACAGCTTTCGTCATGGAACGTGGTGAAAAAAAAATCCATTCAGTTCAGCAAAAAATGAGAAGCTGAATGTTGACAATAGTTGTTCGTTCGCGAGCTACGTGATTTTTTCACGTGAAAAATCTGCCCTGTCCAGTTAGGACGGTGGGGTGCGGCGCCGTCTTTCACGTGATTATGGCTACGTGTTTGTTGCAGTAGAAACTACTGATCTGGCCTATATCGGCCTTTAGTCTTACATGAAAGTTCTGTGATTTGCACAGCTAGCAAATGTTAAAAAGTATCCTGTAAACTCTGACTGCAACGCAGGAGTGGAATCACGCTAGCGTTCGAACTGAAAGCAGTTAAATCGATACACTTAACGAAACTTCAGCGTAATGTTTTGGCTACGAATTAGCTCCGTGCAGGCTGCAGAAATTCGAGATCGCGTGCTAGTGCACAAACTGCAATGCTATCCTGTTTTGCGAGTTCGAATTGCACCGACAAGCCAACGGTCCTATTTATGAAGAACAAGTTCGTTAAATTATTTGCTCAAACACAACCAGTGACGTCGTTCCACTGCGTCAAAGGTGCAGGCAACAGTTGTACATACATTTTAATATCAGGGACAACCGACCCATGCGCCGTTAGGGGTCAAATGAGGTCTTCTGTACAGCAGCACGATTCGATACAATCTAACGTTAAATTTTTTACACTCAGGCGTGTATTGGATGCCACATTAGCTTGATTAACATGTCTGTGAAGATTGGGAAAAGAAAAGCATTTCTTTAAAATGCTATAGAAAATCTTGTCGTGGCGTTTAGCAGTACGTTTCGAACACTCGACTTACGCATCTACCGCTTGGCTTATTACTGCACGACACCAGTACTGCGCCGATGGTGACGATTGAGTAATTGGATAAATTTTTGGATTTTTCCAACGCATATCTGAAATAACATGATATCGACTGGATGGAAGAGATATGTAAAGCATCCCCAAATTGCGAACGCACAATCTGATACATCATCAAAGAAACACGAGATAGGAAAAAACAAAATCGGCGAGACACGCCGACCACTGGGCCCTCAATTTTTACCTCCGTTAAATTTTAACCACAAATACAGGTAGGTGATCAGAAAACTTCTTGCGGGCATAATTCGAAGAAATTCTGCTTTGGTCGCATTTCCGAGAAAGATACGTGCGCAGCAGCACAAAACACCTATCAACTCTTTGCCCTGCTGTGTTCCGCAGCGAATTATCGCTCCGAGCACCGTCAAGCAGCCCGGTCGACATGTTCTTCCGAAGCCTTTACAACAGCAGCGACGAACTTTCAACGGCGGACCTGTGGAGCGTGCAGAGAGCAGGTGATGCAGGTTGTGCGCGATTAAATGTTTTTTGTTTAGAAAAAGTCAGTCCAGCCTTTTCCTTCGTACTACCTTTATTTAAGTACCTGTTTCAAAAGGCCGGTCTCGTAGAATAGCAACTGAGAAGAACTTGGTTTATTTACAGATGGCAGAGATTCAATAAATGAACGGGCACCAGACAAACATCGAACCAGTGGGCGAGTCAGTTCAGAAGACGTCGGTCAACGTGTACAAATTAATCCAGTGGATGGGCTGCAACCGCTGCAACATGCAGATGATGCTGCTTTGTCCCATTTATACGGTATTTACAACAGACTGAAGATTAAGACCGCCACAGCGCCAAAAGTTAAGGACCTCATGGACTTGCAACGATTGTACAGAGTTATGAAGAAGCACGGTGACGCTTACGTAGACGGTGGCGTGGGATACGTTTACAGCGCGTCTCCCATCAACGCTAGCGCAACACTTCACGAGCCGTCGAGCAGGCAGGCCTTACACCGTCGGCATGCCAACCAGAAGAGCTTGCACAAGCAGCCTTACTACTATTACCCGTATCAA
>JGI24022J15233_10010573_pt1 | contig 10475 bp, 5 predicted proteins | sample Ectturendosymbi2_FD_15233 | JGI IMG/M metagenome (IMG submission 15233)
GATATGTCCACAGATACGGATCTACCTTCTAATGGATATCAGCTGTTATTGTTTCTCTTGAAAGTTCGTACATGGTCGTAAGAACAGTATTTCATTTTTCCAACAGAAATTAAAGATGGTGCTATAGGAGAGACAAGATACATTGCACCACTCGAGCGCAATGTTATTTATGGAGTTGAACAAAACTATTTGGCAAAAATATGTCTTGACAATAGCAACAATACCTCTATTTACGACAGACGATATGATTCTTTTAATCAAAACAACAGTGGTTCAGACGCTTACACTATTATTCATACGTCAGGTGAGATTTTTGAAGAAGTTTATTTTAGTTATTAACATCTGTTAATAAATCACTGCCGTAAATAACATTGTTATCATTACTATTACCGTCGTAACCTAACTTACCGCTCTTTTGACTCTTGCTGTAGTATTGCTACGGACTAATTATAATTCCCCCTGCTCTCTGTCATGGTGGCAGACTTTATTTTTGTACTCCATTGTTATCATTATAAACACGACTGTTCTTCTTGTCGTATTTACATTACCACTATTTTTATTATCCCTGTTTATATTACTAAAATAATAACGTCATTGTTATTCATTTATTCGCAGCTTTTATCGTCTTGATGCTATTCTTTTGCTTCGACATTCAATATTCAACATATGCCACGTTTTTAGGCACAAGCAATATGTTGAATCCTTCTTAAAGTAAGCATCAGGTACGAAACACTGGTCAAGATATTCTCTTACTTTTTCATGCCAGGTCGACCACCATTTTTCCTTGGCCAGTGATCTCCAGCTTTTCTTGTCGTGTAACCCAGATCGACGATTCTTCAATCATTCACTCGTTTACATGCTCGCTTTCGCTCTGGGGAGGGTCATGGGGACAGCAACTCGAGAAAGCTTCGAGATTCCTCACACTAGTTCTATTGAATAAGATTTCAGGACTGAGGATGCGTAGTCATACGCGAAGTCAATTGCCAACAAACACATTTGCTGATACATTCACCTGTTTTCCTGAGGTCATGAAGCTTCTGAAAACCTTATTCCAAAAATTCCATCAGGCATTCCAACTTACACTCATTTTTGCACTCGTTTTTTTTTTGGGAAGGATCTCTGTGACAGCTCTTGATAGGTTTTAACAACTCATGGTTTCCAGCAACCTCTGATAGTTCTTCTGGCTCAATACCAGGATGGGACCATTCCAGGCTGGAGATGCAGTCACACTGTTTAGTTTTTCGACGACCTCTGTACCGTTTACAATTGGGTGTATTCAGCAGGACTAACCAATCTTTCCAGGAACATTTTAGTCCTGTGGCCAAACCTAATTCAGCTAAGATTTCTCCATTCGGAAGGTAAAGGGCTCGATATTCAAGGCTTTGGGATTTCATGAAATGACACGCCATGAAATCTTCGCAAAATATCCCATGTCTGGCGCATGTACTAGGGATAGCATTCTTTCAGTCATTGCCCAAGATTCGTGACTACAGGTGAGGATCGGAAGGAAGACCGACTAAAAACTGAAAGTTTTGCGACGGTTAAAAGTTCCCGTTGTGTTGTTTGTTTTTCGACAACGGATCCACAATGCTTACGCACAACTGCGTTTGCTTGACCAACTCGTGTATTAATTAACTTGTTCCATCTTCCGTCTCTCCTAAATACCACCCAAAGATACTTGAAATTCTCGGCTTATTGTAGAATACTGTCACTTACGTTTAGTATACTGTACACTGCTTTGGGTTTTTGGAGAAACAACTTACCTCGCTCTTTTTAGTATTGATTTTCATTTCCGCTTCGCAGCATCCATGGAAAACCGATCAAGGACATATTGAAGACCTTGTTCAGAGGACTTCTGGAACACTCACCAATGCTTTTCTCGAGGGACTCGGTCCTATTAACAACTGCCACCTGGAACAATTAACGTCTAGGTCAACTGCTACCTAGGACAAAAATCTGAATCTTTAAAGTTTTACTTTAAAAACATCAAATATTTTAAAAACGCACTTTTTTCATGTAAAGAAACGTTGAAATCACCAAAGTACATAACGATCACTTTTACGGCTAAGAATAATAAACTCTGATGTTATCGATCTAATTGCATCGATCTAATTGCATTTTCATGAACATTCAACTCAACTACTCATATTTTTGAGAGTATGTTCACTTTTTTCGCAGCACGATTCTCGCACGCACCTCGTTGCATCATATTTACGCCACGAAAGCAGCAGTTGAATGCGTGTCACCGTAAAATTGTTTCAACAGAACACTGCACATCTTGTCATCACGTGACTCTTGCATAGCGTCCAAAAGGAATTTGTCACACACATTCCACCATAGGATTAGCGGCAGCAGATGACTGTCTTGACACAGATCATGTGTTCTCTAGATAAATTAATCAGACCTTTTTTAACAAATTTAGAAAACAATAGCGCGATTCCTTCAAATATTAATTTTTACTTTGTAACTTCATTTTTTAATATATCAAAAAAAGGCATCCACGGAAAATGAGCCGTAGTGTAAATTTCGGAGTGAAAATTAATATAAGCCCTTTCTTATATCGGGGAAACACGGCAGCTGTGTTTGTAAAATTACAATCAGTTTATAAATATTGAAAAAATTGATTTGTTTTCGGCAATACAAAAATTCACGATAGCGCTTAATATAAGAAAAAATATTTTAAGACATTTAATTTAATTTTCTGATTTCAAAATATATGTTTTTCTCTTTTTTAATTCTTTTGTGAAAATTAAAATTTTTAAAATTTTTTTTAAACTTTGAATTCCTATGGCTGTCACGGCAACGGTAAGATACAAAAGTGTATTTTTCGCTTTCTTTCCAAACAGTAAATGTGTTCCTCAAAAACCAGTCCACTAAATCCGCAAAACTCATTCAGCTTGCGCTTTTGTGAATTTTACTTTATAACTAATACTACAACTTGGGACAGATAAAACTGTTTCATGCAGCCCTCGTTACAATATCGTGAAATTAGGAAGCATCAATACACCTTTCTCATTTCTCGATTAATTTCGAAACTTACTGCAAGTTATACTTAAATCCTACTAAAATAAACGCCATTGTGCCAATCATTATCGCTTTTTGCAATCACTTTTTCTACGTCACAATGTACAAAGTGCATAAATACTCGCAACAGATGGAAACTATTTATTCTCATGGTGATATTACCCGGTGCGTTCAAATTTCATCGACTAATCCATACTAGTGCAAAAGCATAGTAACTGCACCACAGACGTACATTGCTATGTTTGAAAGAGTCGGGTAAACCCTTTAGGTCCGTGCGCCACTTTACGTGCGCCACTTTTTTGCAAAGCTTTGCAATCCTATAACTCGCCAGCCTCTAAAGCTAGAGAGCTGTTCAAACCGTCTAGGGATTCAGCAAGTCTTCTAGTTGATATCGAAAAAAAATGTTTTCGCTTTGGATTTGGGGTTTTCTGGGGATGACATCACAATGAGGACATGTTTTCACGGCCGAGTTTATCTGGCCCTGGACGCCAACCCTTTGATTCATTTTTTGACTCAAGTTTTTTTTTAAAACCAGGCCAAAATCGGCGTCCTTAGAGACCTTGAATGGCTTTCTTATATATCTGGAGCCAAAATTATGAAAAAAAATATTGGCGAAAATTTGGGGTGGATTAAGCAGCATTTGGACAAATCCTCTTTAAAAATGTGCTCCAAATTTAATTGAACACCAAGCGAAATACATAGGATCACACAGTATTTTGGAAAGAAATTGACTAAACATTGCCTCAAATCATATTTTAGAAACTTGAGAGAAAACAGCAAAATATGTGCAGGTTGTTTTGGAGAGTAGGCTACTTCCAGCACACTACTTTTCACCAAAATTTGGAAAAACTCTTCACGTATATCAGGGGTATCTCAATGCCATAAAACAATACTGGTAGGTAAATGTGAAAAACTCTATAAGGAACGGCCAAGCAGAAAACTGCAAAACATGAAATCAATGAAACAATCTTGAAATTTTATCGAAGCAGTCTCAACTTTGGAAAAAAATTTGTTACGCCACAATCGCTATACAAATCGCTATTAGATCTTTTTACGCAACAAAACCAACTTCCCCAACAAGAACAATATTTGGCGCCAACATTGTGTAGTGGTGACTTTTTAGCTCCGTCTGTTAAGAATTTTGCATTTAATGAAAAGGAACTTCGACTCGTTAAATTCAATTTCCATTTCTGAGACATGTTCGGCAGGCTTCACAGAAAGTTCGGAAAACTTGAAATGGGACACATAAATCTGGAAGTGTTTAAAAAGTTTCAAGTCCGAACCTGTTTCGCTTTTTGGTTTTCAGACTCATATATGGAATAAGTTGTTATTGTGTTGAATTTTTATTCTGTGAAAACTCGAGAAATGAAAGTGAAATATTGGCACAAATCACGTGTTCATCGTATTTTATATAACGTTTGTTTGCCTTGCAGCACCGGGATCACTGTCTCTGGAAATGTTAAGTTTTACTTTCTTGAAAAACAACAGTGGTGTCCTCATCAGTTTTGCCCCGTCCATGGAAAGGGTTGAATTTTATTCAATCAACGTATCAGGAGAACAGTTTTCATTCAATATATCGGAAATCGACAGTTCACCTCAATTTCAGGTATTTTTAAAATACGTCAAAAGTTTTCAAAATGTTATTGTTAGTTTGTTTGCAAAATTCATACGCTTCTTTTGGTATTTAAAACGAATGTTTAATGAACTTCCAATGCGATATTTGAGAAATATAATTACTCTTTGCTTCAAGATAACTTCACATCACTAGTTTATTCTAGCGTTTATGACATGGGAAATTGCTGTGCTGAGTTTCTTAGGCTGGAAAACTTTTGGAATGTAGTCTAATAAGCAGTTTATATCGCCTTGTTAACCTTGACATTTACAGCAAAGCTTGGTACCTTTGCTAAGCTTGGTAATTCAACCACAGTAATTCTAAAATGTTTAAGTTCCCTGGGATTCCATCGTTCGCACTACTGTATTTTGCAGCAACAAATCCTAAAGTTCGGTTTGAAACGCAGCAAAACACAACATGTAAAGCTTATTTGTCAGAACAAAAATTGGAAGCCGGTTTTGTATACAAGGGATAGGCAAAATTTCCCTAGTCACGGGCCAAAAACAAACTCTACAAGGTATGGCAGGCCGTACTAATTTTCCACCAACAATTCCGTTTCATTTAATTGCTGTTTGTGACGTTGGTAAAACTTGGGAATTTCTAGAATTTCAATCATGCTAACTCCTGATCTTCACAGCTCATAACGAAAATCCAAAATACGACCTACAGTACATTTATAGCATGGTGCAGGTTCTCACAAGTGGACAAAAGTAGTTCCCCATCCTCAAGTATGCAATAGAAGATGTCGCAAGGAGGGCAGTTTCATAAATATAATACCACTAGGCGGACCACACAGTTACTGCAATTTGTAAAGGGGCTGCGGGCCGGATGACTTTGCTTGGTGGGCTGTAGGTTGCCGACTCTGTTTTATACTCTTCCGTTCTTCAATTTCAGTGGATCACAAATTGCGACTTCACAGCAAAAGTAGGACAGTTTTATTTCTTCTTGCTTGATAAAGACACAAGATATTTTCAAGGTTTTCCTTAACCCTGGAATGCTTTGGTTCAATTTTTTGTCACACTAACCATTTCGTTGGGTGTGATGAACCCGGTTTTCGAAAATGAAAAAATATATTTTCCTTCAACTAAAGTTTATCACAAAAATTACGCTGAAAACATAACTCTCGTTGAGCAGTTTGTGCACAAACAAAGTTACTTTGTACTCTAATATCATACGATTTTTTATGAAAAGGGGGCTAGTGTAGAATTCATATATGTCTGAACTGAATTACTCATAACAAAAAAATTTTGGGCCTGAAGAACTTCTTATGTTTTATACTGCTAACACGACCGTAGAAGCATGCGCTGAGTGAGTTTCAGCTCTTTACAGCCACCTGGCACTTGGCCCTCTCTAACCATAACGTGGGATCAGCGTGCCCATGCCACCTCACACTAACCATTTCGTCGGGTCTGCTTGACCCGAACTCACTCCCGTTGCAAAATCGAAAAGAGCGAGGATGACCGCAAGTGCACCTTTTAACATGTCACTCATAAAAATGAAGCTACTGAAGCGTGAAAGCCCTCCGACGCGTGCTTACGTAGGTATCACGTGGTCACCGCATTTTCCTAGGGTCTGATAAACCCACCAAAGTATTCCAGTTAACCGAGAATTTAAGCGATGATGAAAAATCGTTGCTGGTCAAATATGACATCTATTACCAAGCACTGTTTTTGCGTTTTTGCTCATATTTCTGGTAATTATTTCGTTTCTCGTAGCCCAAAAAAGGTTTATGTAAATACACCGAAATTATAAAATCAAGAAAAATAATTTGTTTAATTTGATAATTGCCAAAATAGGTAAAGTTCTCCAAATTTACAAACGCAAGTGAGATGGAAAAATAGCAGCTTTGCCTAGTCCATATCCCACAAAGCATACATTTGCATTTGAGCAGGTCAAAATAAAAAAAACGCAGTGTCGTTATTTCACCCAAATCAACAAAAATCGCTCAAATCAATCCTGGCTATTTATACTGCAATACTGCCATTCATCGACAAAAAAGTTAAAAAACGGTTTTCGTCTGTTGTTGCAATTGTGTATTTCAGTGAGTGTTTATCGCGAAACGTGTAGCCAATGTTTTATTTTTTCCTATTTTCACTTATAGTATGCCGCACGCTCCGAGCATTCTTTGGTTTCTTCTAAAATATCTTTGGTAGTTTATCAATGGTGAACCCTCTCTTAATTCCACGTTTGAAATACTACATGTGAGATATTGTTGCCAAGCATTTATCAGTTTCAAACATTTTAAAACTTCATGCTCTTGTGGTAACTCACAAAGAGTGTCCAAAGTTATCCATTGTTAATAAGATTTGTTAAACAAGAAAAACATCAAGAGTCGGTAACAATAGCCAACTTACTGAACAAAATAATTGTTGGAACCTTTGTCAAAAGTTGCGAATCAAGCCAAGCACATTTTTTTGTTTAGGCTTTTCGATTTTCACAAACCATGTTTAGGTCTAAAGTCTTTTCAAACACAATTAAAAGCTAAAATCTCCCATTGCCGAGGTCAGTGTGATTTGCTTTGTATTGTTTCTTGCTAACGGATGACCGATAATAAAGCTACGTTTATTTCCAAAGAATAACTTGCGTTGGGTGATAGCGGTGGAGGACTTAGAGTTGGGGGGCCCGAAGCAAGGTTGAAAAGGGACCCTATGATGACGTCATCGTACTCAGCCAACCGTGACAAGTCCTTTTGATCAAGCGTAGGAAGGAGATATGCGGACCGCGGCGTTAAGCACTTCTCTATACCGCATTAGGGGTTATGGTTAGAGCATGGGGTTAGAGCTAGCTTTAGTGTTAAAGTTTTGAATAGTGGTTAGGTTTAGTGTTAGTTTTCCAGGAACATTTAGCGGGAATCTTTGGCGAGCCGTGTGTGGTGTTTGTAAAACCTTACCAGTGTTCTTTGACTAAAAAATGCCGTATTAAACAAATAGTATTAGTTTACAATTTACAATAGACATAATCAAAAATACAAACTGTTTTTGATAAAGATTAATGGATTACAAAACGGGTTTATCTTTAAAAAAACTTGTGAGGTTTCATATGCACTACATACACTCTAAGCTTGGGCCCCTTTTTCACCGTCGTCCACAATATGTTATGAGAAACTTCATCCTATGACTGTGGAAAAATCTATCATTTGGCTTATATTTTTGCTCTTAATTGATAAGGTCTTTTCAGAATTTTTTGAAACATATTTTAACCTACAGTCGTTTCGAAAGGTATTGAGGTTGTTTTGAAACGTTTCCTTATTTACACGTTAGAGACGCTGGTCGGGGCCTTGTGAAAGCAGAGTACCTGCAAATTGCAGTGGCGGTTGGGGGGCACTTTGAAAACAGAGTACCTACACGTGCAGTTGTTACTGGGGGCCCCTTTGAAGGAAAAGTGCTTATGCATTACAGTTGCGTTTTTTCCCCATCGACTGGAACGTACTTGCACATTACAGTTTCTGTTGGGGGCCCTTTTGAAAGCAAAGTACGTGTATCTTATACCTTACAGTTGCTGTTTGGCCCCTTTGAAAGCGTAGTACTTACACACTACAGTTGCTATTGGGGGGCCTTTTGAAAGCATAGTACTTACACATTGCAGTCCCTGTTGAGGGTCCCTTTGAAACAGAGAAGCATACTTAAATATAATGAGGTTCGGAAAATATTATGTGAGCGGATAATAAGTTTTTCACCAAAAATGAGGGCAATTTACATGCGAAACACCTCGAGGGGGGCCCAAAAACGAGGGGCCCGAGGCAAGTGCTCGTTCCCCTCCCTTAATAAACACCACTGGATGATAGACAGTCAACATCGAATGGGGAACAAAAGCGGCCAGGCGTCAAAATGCCAAAGTAAATGAAGCACGAACGTTTTGCGCTCACATGATGAGAACACCCTCTAGGCGTGTTTTGTGAGACTATGTACGGTGCGAGAAAAACTAATTTCCGCGAGGTGCAAATCTGCTGCTGTTATTTTCTTCAAAATTTACTGCTTCTAATGTCATTTCAGATTTTTGAAACACCCATTAAATCTGACATTTTTACACTGTTTACCTACTTTGTCTTTTCTCAGTATCAATCCAGCAGACTTACTGAACTCATTCAATTTCAAAAATATTTTTTTGCGGTTTACCAAAGCATTGCAGTAGCTTTGATATGCTTCAACTCGTGAAAAACGAAAGTGTGAAACAAACAAAAACACAGTTTTCCACCTTTCAAAATTCTTAGAAAATACTACCTTCGAACGGACGCGCGCAATACCCAATTAGACACGAAATTATTAAATCCCCATGTTTGCATTTTTCGGTACCCAGTTGTATGGTAGTATTGTATCCCACTTCCATATTTGGAATCATCGTCATTACAGCTTAGGAATAGTTTGGTGTAATCATTGTTTTCGTTGTTGGGTTGACCTGTTTAGTTAACCGTGACGTCTGTAATGACTGTCCAATTGACGTGTGTTGTCCTGGTTTCAGTGTTGGGAAGCTGTTAGTGGCTTCTTGTCTTCATTGCGTGAACGGTAGGCTATATTCTAACAAAACTGTAAACTCTAATCCAAAGCCATAACCCGTTGTGTCTTTGTGTATTATCCTTGTCATGTGACCACTTCAACCAATTGCATTTGACTAAAGGTGAAATAGCCCTAGCACAGCTTTGCCATACGAGGTACAATAGACACTAGGCGTGCCAAACTTGAAACCAAGATATTGAACCATATTTGTTCTCATCTGAACCGAATCTCGTTCAGCTCCTTCAGCTCATGTCTGAACCAAGTCTTGTTTAAGTTTTTCATTTAACTCTTTGTGCCTGGAGCACAAGCAAACGAAACAATTGCTAATTATCTTTTCATTTGTTATCCTGCCAAAATAAAGTCCTATAGACCGCATTGAAAACACTTCATACCAGTTTTATCACACAATCAAATTTTTTCCCTATCATTTTGTGAACTTGCAGATAATACTGGCATGTTTAGGAATAACTTGAAGCAAATTGCATTTCTACTAACTTGGCTGTAACAGCACTACTACTGTTGCATTTTAAGATACACTGTTGTCTTGTGCATTTCACTAAATATAACAAATTGTGAATAGCGCTTTAAACAAGATACAGTGTATCCACAAAATCAAAAACAACTATTGTTGTGATACAGCAGTTGATCACTGGTTCTGCGCCCGCCAGTCTGTCACTCTCCCTCATCTTCAACAGCCCCAGCCTACCATGAATTGTTCGCTTTTTCCATCTGATAACAGGCTTTTGAAAAAAAAACAAGTTAAAGTAAAAGCTAATATTTCGTTCATGCAAAAACTGAAAACTTCACTTCTGCTCCAGGACCGGTTTTCATTCGAAATTCCGATTCGTGTTCCTGTTACGGCAAAAATCGCATATACCGGCGGGAATCCACACAGGCTGAGTGATCAACTCTGGGTTATAGTAACCTTGCCGAACGTATCATGGGGACCTCGTCTGATATCCGCCTGAATCCCTTTTTTTTGGAACGCAGGAAAAGATTTTGATATATTTTTGCTATCAAACACTATTCTGTTTAAGTAAGATGTAAGGAATAACGATGCGTAGTGCTACCTGAAATTTATTTCCTACCAAATAGTTGTCATAGCTTCCTTCTTTTTTCACCTGTGGAGCGACGTTCCTTGAATATTCCCCCTTTAAGTCCAGCGAATCCCAAAATTTGGCGCAGAAGCTATGATCGACCATAACGTGTGGATGGATTGAGCTAGGGAGTCAATGAAGGCATCATTGTGTCCGGGAGACCGCGCCGCATTTTTGGAGTAAAGTTGAGCCCACCTGTGACATCATTGTGACGTCGTTTTGGGGAGGAAACTTTTTTTCGGGTAATCT
>JGI24022J15233_10010574_pt1 | contig 10475 bp, 4 predicted proteins | sample Ectturendosymbi2_FD_15233 | JGI IMG/M metagenome (IMG submission 15233)
ATATCTTTTTAGTCCTGCAATTAAAGCAAGTTATTTTGTTTTCTTTTAAAATGAGAACAAATGAAGATGTTTTTCAGAAATATGTATGTGACATTGGTACACGAAAAGCGGAAGTGCTAAATAGCCTTATAATAAATGCTACGGCCAAAGCAAACGATACAACTGACATCTTGCAAACGTTTCGATTTTGCTATGCATATTGCTATGCACTGAAGATGATAACAGTTGTTATCGAAACGTTTGCAAGATGTCAGTTGTATCGTTTGCTTTGGCCGTAGTATTTATTATATGTATGTGACAGTTGGAGCATAGGCTAAAGAAGAGACTATAATGCATTCAACTTACTTACCAACTGTCTTTCAAACGAAAACAAACTGTGCTCATGAAAATACTTGCCTGGGGCAAAGCTGCTATTGTTTCTTTTGAAATTTCTATAAAATTCCAAAAACAAGGGAAGAAAGATTGTATGTCACTCCATTCTAACGAGCATCCAACGCGGTAGTTAACCTTGGGTAAAAAATCTGCCTATAAAGCCTGTGTTGAAAGGAAAGTTATAAATCTGGAGGAGGGCACTGTTGCTCTGGAGGTAAAAGTAGTTTGGTCTTAAATACGCCCCATGTCACTCGGACCATTCGTAGCTTCCGACACTATGAGTTAAACCATTGCTCATCACTAGCAAATGAAAATCTATGTTAAAAATTTTGTTTCATAGAGAGTTTCACTTAAGTTGTACGTAATCATGTTAGAATTCTTATAAAATTGGCTTTTAAGCTCTCTATATGTAACCCGTTTACAGTTCAAAGATCTTGAATTCCCAACTAAAAATTGCTACCGGTTCATAAACGTTTTTGATTGCTTTCGTATATATACTTCTGAAGTGTAAAGTGTAGTCATAAAATTTCGTCTGGTAACTTTTTCCTGTATTTAGAACTTTTTGCGTTTGCAGAAGGCGTTTTTTTCTGTGACCGTTTCTGCACAAAGTCCATATTTTCAATCGCGACATGAAATGTGAATGAAAGCAACGAAGTGTATTTCTAGCCGCTATAAACAAACGCTATAGTTGTTCAAACGTACTCAGCATGGATTTATTAATGATTATGCTAAAACATCGCGATTAAGTTTGGAGTAAACAAGCAACCGTACACATTTTTTGCAGAAACCTGTCCATCCGAAGATCCGAACTGCGCAAATGCACAAAGCAGCTTGCACAACTACGTTTACGTTTTCATACTGGGACAGTTGCTACATGGGGTTGGCTGCACTCCACTCTATACCCTTGGTTATGCTTTCATAGAAGACAGTGTTCCAAAAAAGTCAGCATCTGTGTATTTGGGTGGGAAGCAACTTTACTCTTCGTGTTGCAAATTTTTCTTGGCTTTCCTTACGTGCTGAACGATACCAAAGGCATAGCCTTCCTATAAAACTCATTCTCACGGTTTTCTATTTGCTATAAACCAACTTCTGATTTCCTGTTGTTTCTTTGATTTTTGATTTCGAGTCAAAACAAAAGCTATGTATGGTGAAGATTTGTATGATGTGTCGCTAGGAACATTTTAATTTAAAGAATAGTGATACAATACCATTTTGCCGCTTCATTCAATCGATGTGTATAACCAAAAACACAAAAAATAAGGATAATGGTCAGCGAGAACTTCCCAGTAAATGTTGAACAAGCTCGTTCAAATAACATTTTTGCAAGATGTGAGAAAATCAACCTCGTATTAGGCATTCGTTAAATTGTTTTACGTCCAGTATCCAAACCAGACCTACTGTTTTGTTGCTCCTTGGAATAGAGGGCGCTGAAATCCTGAATAAGTTCAGTAAAAAAGGTCATCTTTTTTACAGATGGCGTTTTAGAAAGGGTGACTTTACTTCAAACGTGGCAGCGGAGGTAATTTCTCCGAATCGTTACTCCTGGGCTCGCTGGTTTCAATAGCCTTTTTTGAGCATCGCACCGCCTGGGCATTGTGATAAAAATACATCTAAGTTAGTGCGACGAGCGCTTTATTTTACTGTTCATGTTTCGGTCACAAAGCGACATACATTTTATTGCAGGCATAGCTAATGCTGCATCTATTTTTGGTCCTGTTATTGGTTATGGTCTGGGAGGTGTTGTACTCGGAATATGGGTTGACTTTGATAAAGTTGATCCATCTACGTAAGTCTTTCACTAAACGTTTGCCTAGTACTTTAAATGCAGGAGAATGTGTATGAATGGTTAAACTGCCAAATTTCTTTGATGTTTTGCAATGAAATTTTGGGAATTCGCTCCACTAATTATATTATCAAAGTGTAATTTTTACGATTAAAGAAGTTTTTTCCTTATTTGTGTGACACTTAAAACAAACGTTTGAATGCCCTCTCAATCAAAGCATGACTGGCTTATAACTAAGACTCCTTTTTTAAGCAGCAGATGTCAGTGATTGAATTGAAAAGTCATCCCACCACAGAACGCTAACTTATAGCTGGCCAGAAAGATCAGTCCTGTTCTATTCGCATACGAGGTTAAAGCAAATTATTTGCTTATTTAGCAAAAGAACATTCTGCAGCAAAGTCGGAAAATGAAAGAAACTTTTTTCAGGATCGAAATTGACTCATCAGATCCCAGATGGGTCGGTGCCTGGTGGCTGGGCATCATGATCTCCATGGCCTGTGCGTTTTGCTTGACAATTCCGCTGTTCGCGTTTCCAAGAGAATTTCCTGGTACGTTAGAATAATCATAAAGTGCTGAAAAGATAGGTAATTCTTGTAATAACGAGGAAAAAAGAAAAGTGCACAACTCTGCTCTCTGTTTGCTTTCAAAATTTGTTTAAAATCTGCTTGTGAAAAGCGCAGTTTGCGCATGTACGACAGCAATAGCTATTGTTTGCGCACAGCTCTACTTACAATGTAAACCTTACGAATCCGATTGCTTGATGGAGGAGAAAATCGGTTTTTGATTTCCTACGAGGTTTCTTATAATGAGTTCACTTAGCAATCGCAGATCAATTTTTTAATTCTATGTTTTACGTGTGAACAGCAAGACAAAAGATGAGAAAAGAGCAACTGTTGCTGGGCAGCGACTCTTGCATTATTCTTTCCGTTTGTTTTGTTGTTGTATAAAACCTTCAAAAGGTTTCTTCGTTATAGTTTTACTTTTGCTGCTTGAGCAAGCTCACTGTTATCCGTCAGGAGTATTCGAAACCGCAAATTTTCCTGTAAACTGTCTTCATCAAAGAAGTGAAAATTTTCCGACATTTACAAGAGACAGGCCAAGCACTGTAAAGTCATTTAAATTTTTTTTTGTAGGGGCTGCAAAATACAGAGCCATGAGAGAGTCGGAAGTGCACGACGACGGTAGCGAGGAAGTGACAGGAAGGGAGGGGTTTGGAAAATCAATCAAAGACTTTCCGATAGCTTTGTGGACCTTGTTGAAAAATCCAGTTTATGCTTTTACCTGCCTGGCTGGCTGTAGCGAGACAATGGTCGTCGCTGGCTTTACCACGTTCCTTCCGAAAATCATTGAAAACCAATATCAACAATCAGCCAGTGTGTCTGCAATTATGGCAGGTAAACTTTAATCTTTTGCGTTGCGAAACAACAATTGTATAGTGTGCGCAGGTTGACTTAAGTTTTAGGGGACACCTGCAGCAGTTATAAATATGTGCGGTTTTGTGACGAAAATTTTCAAGCTCAAGTAACCTTGGAACTTTGCAGTTTACGCTAACTCACAACGTTTTTTTATGGTACGTCCACATTGAAAAGACACCGTTTTTAATTTGCTCACTAGCTCTTTCTAGTGGCTGGATATGAACAGCTACGGTGTAAGTTGAAATAAGATTTTGCAAATTCCTTTCGGGTAAACTTCAAAACAATTTAATCAACAGAGTTCACACAATGACAAAGCATGCAAGGTGTCAACAGGCCCGTAACCAGCTTGGGACACCAGGAGGGGCGAAGAGATTTCTGAGAGGGGCCCAAATTTTTTGAACTATGTCCAATATTTTCTAACTATATCCAACACAATTTTCCAGGCGGGGCGAAATATTTTCTAGGGGGGGCTTCGCCCCCCCTGGTTACGGGCCTGGTTGTCAAACGCTTTGTCTGGTACATCTAGATCACCTATCAGATGTTTCTGCTACTGTTTTTGTATTACATTAGTAGCGTTACGTGATGCCTCTGCCATCCAAACACCAAAAGGGTTGTACAGCACTTGGCGATTGAGCAGTGAGCCCCTACTGTCTCTTTATTCATGAAAGAGCGTGTAGATACAATGCTTCGCAACCAGATTATCTTCGGTGTTTCCCGATTGGCCCTTCGCATGCTGCGTGGGCGGTGGTCGCTGAGATTAGTTTATTCCGTTTCTTATAAATCCTCTTCTCAGAATTGTTTCAAGCGGGTGGGGGTAAAGCATCAGTACCATTTGGCTTTTTAATTGTGAATTGTGTTTCGACGTGTAGCTATAGTCAGGGCCGGTTTTAAGCCGATTTGACCGATTTCTTCTAATCGGGCCCCGCGCCAAAAGGGGGCCTACTAAACAACGCTAACTTACACTTTCTATCGATGCTGCTTGTGTGTGCCGTCCCGGGGCCCAGTGTTTTTTAAGGTGTTTTAAGAGACCAAAACGGTTCTCAAATTTTTTCCAGCGGTCTCTCAAAATACAGTATACACTCACTTTACTACCACATCAAAGTTCACCAAAACCTTGCTTTACAATAATCTCGGTATTCTGATGAAACAGTTGCGGTCTCTGAAAAAGTCTTTGCAGTGAGCAACATTTAAGAAAACTCCAGAGGGACCCACAGTATTTTGTAAGCGTTAGATCCATTGCCAGCAAAATCCAAGTGAACTGAACGGTTTTTAACGCCCTTATCAAAATTGTATAGTAAGTATGGTCATTGTTTTCAGTAATGTGTAGTCAAGTTTTTGCACTTGCACCTCGTTAATCCTCTACGTCCCGCGCTTAGAGGGCTAAATGGGTTCACTGTAACTATTTTCCACGTGTAAAGTATGTAGTGATAGTTAGGTGTTTTGTTTCTGGCTTTAACAGTCGAATTATTTAAGAATATGTTTTGTCTGTAGCTAAGCTAAATATTATGAGTCAGAAACCGAGAGATATAGGCCGAAATATTAAGTGGCAGCTAAAAGAGGCCTAAACTAAGGCAAAAAAACCGAAGCAGAAAAAGAAAAGGTGCGTTGGGCAAGTATTTTAACCACTGAGGGTATACCCCCAATGCCACACTACGTTGAAGATGGCAACAACGTAGGCAGCCAGCTTGGTCATTTCACGCCAGATAGTCAAAGTGGACCTTTATGTACGGGAAATGATATAAGTCAGTGGTTCTCAACCTTTCATGGTTTGTGACCCCCTTCCAAAGACTCTCAACACTTGTGGCCCCTGCTCATCAATAAAAATACCTAGATTTGTTTTGGGTTTTGCAATATCGCGGCAGAGCTATTTAGTAAAGGCTTCTCCTCGTGGTCTCCGGAGAACCGCTCCTTGGCCCCCACAAGGGGTCTCGGGCCTCGGTTGAGAAACCCTGATATAAGTCGTTTCGAAAGGGTTGATTATGACAAAGAGGGAACCTCGTCGGATGTGCATCTGATGAGGCATGCGAGCCAGAAAATTCAAAATTTGGATTAACAAATGGTCCTGCTACATAGCCAGGTGTCATGAGTCGGAATATTAGGGACTACCCTGAACTATTTAGCCCAAATAGGACCGCCAGCAATCATAATAGAAGTTTTCCTCAGAAACGAGAGTGATGGGACACGGTTTTCGAAGTTTCACTGCAAAAGAATACCGTCAAATCGGGAAGCAGTAGGTCATCCATTGCTATTATTCCTGGCCTGGAAAAGTATAATCTTTTGCTACTACTGCAAACTTTTCAGCTCTGGATATCCACTAGTACAGCACTCAATACCTCTCCTCTCTGCAGGTACTACACTCGTACCTCCCTTCTGGTCAGGGAGGTACCTGGCCAGAAAGGGGGTATTAATGAGGGTTGTAATTATTTGATTTGTTGGGTTTAACGGCGCTGTCCATTGAAGTCTCCGCTGGAGAGTTCTTGGCGTCACCCTTTAGGGCCTCGCGTTCATAACATCTCCGATTTCTACCATTACGCCTTGATGCACCCTCTCAAGAATTTCTATACACCACTGCGTGGGGCCCCGGAAAAGTGTTTCAAATCGGGCCCCGCACTTGCTAACGCCAGCCCTGGCTATAGTAGTTTCAAGACGGTAATCTGTGTGAAAGAGATGGTAAATAAAGCATTTATTTTCTGATGTGACGTCAAGATTAAAGGCCGTTTGAAAGCTGTAAAAGTTACAGCGGCGCCATTTTTTGAAAACCTCCACGTAGTGTCCAAGTAGAAAAAATATTTTAGTTTTTAAAACATGCATTTCAGCTGAATATAGAGATAGCTTTGGGGTCAAACAGTGTTCACAATAGGTGAACACGAACAGATTTTGAGTTTCTGCAACGCGAAAGAATTAGTCTATCTCTTATTTTTGTGCGATCCTACTGTGAAGAGGATGTCAAATTTTGGTAGTGTAGCTGTTTGTGACGGGATAATAACCAGGTAAAACTGGGAAACCTACTTTAGCATATACGTGCGTGCATAAGCAGCTGGGCTCATTTAGGTGACAACTCGTTGTCCATAAGAATAATAGAATGTTGTCCAAAAGTTTGAAGTAAGCAATTTTTTGGGCAAAATGAATGATTTTAAAGCATAAGCATCGAGTGTTTTGGTGTCTTTTCATATAATTGCATCAATTAAAACAAGCGACTGCTGTTGTTTATTTGTCAGTCGAAATATAGTAAGTGTCAGATGTGCATATAATGAGTTCAACATAAAGTGTTAGACACATGCCGTACTTTCAAGAAAGTACGCTATTTTCGGGAAAGAAAGCTTCAAAATTTGAAAAAATTGCTGGTTATGGGACAAAAAGGTTGTTTCGATGAAAAGACGTCTTGTTACGCAAAATTCTTCCACGTCCCCATACATTACACGCATAGTTGTATCGAACTCTCTTACTCTTTTTGCTTTGTGCTTGCTAAACCACATAGTGGCATGACTGCCGAATTGCTGATTATTTTCTGTTACAAATAATTTTTTCGCTGTAAGTTTGTGAAGGAAAGACAATGAATACATTCCAGACACCATATGCTTTTGATTTACCATGTGCCATGATGACTCTAACGATGCAATATTTCTTCTGCTCACAACAGGTATTATCAGCATCCCTGGTGGAGTGGTGGGGAACATCTTATCCGCCATTTTGGTGAAGAAGCTTAATTGGAAGACCGCAACTATCTTAAAATACAACTCATTTTGCTGCATCCTGGTTTGCTTCGGAGCTCCAATCGTTCTTTTGTATTGCAAAAACATTCCATTGGCCGGTGTCACCCAAGCATACCCGTGAGGACAATCATGCTTTGATTACAATGAATGCGCCCTTTGTTTGTGAAAATGATATAATACCAAAAGTATGTAATGAACATCCCGCCGATACTCGATAGGCCCAGAATATTTAGGTATGTAATTGAGCGAATATGCAGTGAGTTTTGGGAAAACAGTAGGGTGTGCATCCTATCATCTTATTAGATCCAAGTTCGTAACACACGTAGCACTACGCATTACCAGTTCGTAAATCTTATTCAAATAGAATAAGGTTTTGGGGAGAGTAGTAACTTAATTGCAAGCTTGAATCATGCAAAAAGATGAATGCAGAGCTGAGCAGTTGACTGATTCCTCGATAGCATACAGCAAGCGTCGAGCTTTTAATTGACTTTAACACCTAACATTCATTTTTTCCACTTTTCAAATTAAAAAATCATAGCGTGTTTCTACTGATTTTCTATTAAGAGTTTTTTTTCAGAAATTGACATGCTTGTTACACAAAACAGTTGCTATTTTCAGCCAATAGTCTGAAAATCCATTGTAAACAAATATCTAGTTTGCTTCCCTTGGTCGTACGAGGTTCGTTTTTTTGTATCTACAATCACTACAGCGACGAACCATGCAGAAAGCTTATTGTGGATCTATTTATTGTAGTAAGAAGACAAAAAAAATGTGGTTAAGACCACTAATTGTGAAATGTATTTGCAGAGAAACTGATGAAATTACGAAAAATCTCACAACTTTATGCAACGTGAACTGCAATTGCCAAGAAGAGTACTTCATTCCAGTGTGTGGAGCTGATAACATCGAGTACTTCACGGCCTGCCATGCTGGATGTTCAGGGTCGATGGATGTGAACGATACCACGGTGCGTATGCTGTGCAATATTTCACCAGCCTAATTAGTTTTCACTGCGACGATTTCACAAGGAAAGTTGCTTCTGGTGTTTTCGTATTTTTCCATACTCGGTAAAACCAATCAACTTTCAAACTGGTACAAATTGTTTTTCTCGGTGTTGCCACCAGAGAGATGAAACATAAACAATTTTTACTCAAGATTGTGCAAATATTGTGTAAAATAATTTCTCAGGCAAAGTTTCGCTTATGCAGATTCCCAGAGTAGCTAGGGGATTTTGCCATTTACCACGATATCATGTTGCTGCCCACAGAACTTACGCTGACTGCGACTTGTCTTTTTATGTTTCTTTAACAAATTTTGTTGATTTCGTGTACTGCTGCCCGGAGTAAAATGTTAAAATCTTTGATGCCCGATAGTAAACTACCAGATGACCATGTCCTTGTCCACTGTGGGCTTGACCCATCATGTCCATCTGATTGATCCTTATTAAAAACGTGTGCATTTTATTATGTTGCTGGTGCTGTCTGGAGCAATTCGCTCCAATGCACACGTTTCGACTTGAAATCAAGCTTGACTCCAACGGATTCCACTGCAATTAGCCCTATCGCGTTCAAATGCGAAAATGAAGTTTTTTAGTTCGTGTTTCGACGTTCCTCAGTTCGGCATAACCTCTGGCAGCAGTACCATTTGATGCTGACACGCCTTTGAAAACCAGGGTATGTTAATAAGTGTCAGGTGACTCATAGGATATCATTGTCAATTATTACCGTCTAAGTTAGAAATAAGCTTAATCGTACAATTTTCCTGGCAACTACACGTAACGGTTTATCGGTGAAACGTGAGAACAACGTTGATGCAACTCAAAAGTCCTTGCGTGCTTTAGTCGTGATGAAGGCAGTGTAATTTTCTCAGTCATATATCTGCTTTCTGACGGTTGCTGTGGTACATAGGCTGTTAAATGCGTTCCAAACCGGTGACACTCGTTGATTAAACTTATTGAAGCGAATGACTCAACCGTGCGTCTATTCTCAAAATAAGTTGCTGCGGAAAAAGCACGCTCGTTCGTGTTAAGAAGAACTGTGTTAAGAACTCAATCTCTATTTAACTTCTTGTGACAAATGATTTCATAAAAACGTTGTCGAATTTCAGTACTTCACCAACTGCTCCTGTATTTTTAACACGACCAGTGATGGCTGGCAGGCTAGAAGCGGCTCCTGTGATTCAAATTGCAACAAGCTGCCAACTTTTCTAGCTGTATTTTTCTTCGTCGTAATGCTGGCTTTCATGACGAGCACACCAGCATTGGTTGTTACGTTCAGGTACGTCTTAATATTCTTTTGCGGCTAGATGGTTGTCAAGAAAAAGAAACGAATAGTGCGCTGTTGCTTTGCTATGCGTCCTCCTTTCCGCAGCAGTATCTCTTTGTCAGTAAAAAATCACAAACATCTTTTGTGCGGGCTTCTTAGCGCTTCGTCAAATAAGCTAAAAGCTTAGACAAAAAAAAAACGCTAAACGAATTTCTGTTACCTTGCTGTTACATGCCAGCAGTTGCTGTGCAGTTTTCAATTCTCATAAGCAAACAATCCTACATCTTATGCTGTATGTCAAGCTACTGCAATCAGGCCTGAATTTAGACCAAAACCTTGTCGGTATTACGCTTTTGTAGGAATTTCTTAAGCGCGTTCTGTCTTTTTTATTTTTTAAGTGCCTGGTGATAACGTTAGTTTCCTGGAATATATGTCGCACCACGACAACCCGAGTTGATTTCAGTATGTAGCGTAACGTGTGTTTTGAAAGGATTAAATAACTGAAAAATAACAGAAACTACGTGTTTCAAAAGTTGATCTCAGTTTCATACTTTCAGTCGACTTGGTATGTTGGAATCTAATGATTTGTTGAGTCTTGAAAATTATAATTTTTATCCGACTAATTCAATGCATTTCCGGTTAAAATGCAGGTATGACGTTTTCAAAAAGACTTTTGCTGCTAGTTGTACTGGTTATCAGCAATAGTTTCAGATGATCAACTGCATCCCAATTTTCCAAGTCGACGGTTTCCCACGTCGCTTTCAATCATAGGCGTACGGGAAGGCATTTTACTGGGGGGGGCGGAAAAATTTTGCCCTGAAAATAATAATTTGCCCTAAAAATAGACAACTTGCCCTGAAACTAACTTTTTAGTTTAATCCGAATTGGGCCTGAAACCTTATGTAAATCTGTTCTATACAGTTGAATT
>JGI24022J15233_10010575_pt1 | contig 10474 bp, 8 predicted proteins | sample Ectturendosymbi2_FD_15233 | JGI IMG/M metagenome (IMG submission 15233)
GAGTGTAGTTACTTTCGTAGGTTTTGGAGGGGGCGATTGCCCCAATCGCGTCCCTCTGGATCCGCCCCTGGTCCCAGGGGCCACATAAGCTATTACTCAACAGTCCGAGGGCTGGACATCTTACACAATGTGATTGTTTCAGGAAATGTTACATTCTGCCAAATCAACAAATTTTTCTTTATATTGTTTTTCGTTATTGGCAAAATGTCTTCGTGGGCCGCATGAAATGGCTTCGCGGGACGGATTTGGCACGCGGGCCGTAGTTTGGAGACCCCTGGTTTGAACGAATGCAAGATTTTATTTTCAGATAGATATGAAATGATCGTCAATCCTTCTCTTCGCTCATTGTTTTGGACCAGGGGTTTTATGTTACTGACAAGAAAATTTGACTGGTCTCAATTTACAAACCATTCCTGACCCGCACTACGAAATTCAAATGGATCGTACTCGGAGGTTTATGCTGGTTGTTTTCTTTATTTTTCGCTTTTCTTCCATGGATTCAATTGGAATCGGTTTATTTTGTTTCTGAAATTTGGTTTAACTTGACACAGTTTCCAAACACCACATCATCACCATCGCCAAGCAAATTTGGCTAATCTCAGTTTTGTTTCGGGAATTCACTGCCTGCCGTACTCGGATCTGATACGTTGGTCCATGCCGGGAAAAGGTGAATGATTCAGGAAGTGCCACTAAAGAGGTTTTTGGCTCTGGTTCCAGTCAAACTTGTCAGCATCCAGGACATTGGGCGGAAAGGACCTAGGGAGCGAAGTTAAACGTACTGCTTTTTATTATCGACTCTAAATGACATGCACTGCTAACACACCTGAGGCAGAAATACAAAACAATGCTTTTAGCAATGATGTTTCCCAGACCAAAATTTATTTCCCGCCGAAGTTCTGATGTAGGCCAGCATAGGAAGTATCTCCGAAAAATGGAAATACTTCCTTTTTTTCACAACAAACTTTTACTGCATGAGTTTCCTCAAAGTACTTTTTTGCAGATGGTTACAACAATAAGTTAGAACAGCACTGAGCTGCTTGCAGCAACCACTTTCTGAAAGAACCAACCGGCGGTGATTGTTTAGAGCAGCTATGTCCAACCGATAATCAAAAAAATTGTCATTATCCTTGTGAGGGTGACCCACTGAATGATTTACTTTCATTTGATCAAAACAAAGTTTAGTTTAAAGCTACTGAAAGCGTTCGAAGAACACCAGCAAAGATAACGATTGTGCGGTGCTTTCAATAACTAACAAACTCCGATGCAATAGGCACGTTTAGCTCCAATGGAACAACAAGGTTCGTTAGAAATGAATTTAACCGCGTAGAGAAAAGATGCGATAATCAATTGTCCTCCAAAAGATTTTCCAGAGGATCAATTCCAAAGGAGCAAACTGTTGAATACATTTGATAAAATATTCGACACTTTGTCACCTTTCGAAACGTTTGCCACGCACTTGTTCATTTCATTCAATCAAAAATGGCTCTAATAAAAATATTAGAAAACTAGTATACATTGAAAAACAGAGTAGTGTTCAACCTTAATTGCAATTTTAGTTCGAAACACCTTTAAAATAAGTTTCCTGAACAAAGCACCGTTTTCAAATCTATTGTGATGGCAGCCGACCTTTTTAAAAAAATGTGCAATGATGCTTCAAATCAAAACTGTTGCAAACTTTCTCAGTGTTATTGTGTTTTGCGTCCATCAAACACACGGTCATGGGGATAACATTCAAATATTTTACAAGTGCTTCAAAAACCTTATGCAAGCGGTCTATATAAATATAAATGCGAGTCTGACACAGGTTGGAATATTTAAGGCGAGTAGGGCTTTAGAGACTAAACAAATTCACTAGGGCAGGGTTCGGTACCAGTGAAGAATTGAAAGCAAATAAAGATTAAAGTCACCATCAGTGTCGTTTGCAGTGCAAAGCACAGTTTAAACTGCAATGTGCATAGCATTATATTCCTCAAACAACTGTCTGCAACTAGCATTATGTGCCTTAGTCATTAGCGTCGTGTTTATCCTGAATTGCAATCTTTGCCAGAATTCATAAAGTATATTGCCTTCAAATAGTTTTGGACGTAATTCGCTGTTGTGTGCAGTCAACCATACGCAACGTTGCGTTCGAGTTTTATTTCCCTGAAGATCCATGTAAACTGCAGGAAATTAACGGAAACGTTTCCAAATGCAGCCCAGTATTTGCCTATCAGTATATATTTAAAAACATGTGAAATGAAAACACATAAGCAAAATAATTTCAAAATACAAATCTAACAAGTCTATGCGCATTTGGCATGGAAGGCAAAAATGACATTATCGCATTTTTATAAAATCTTACCATACATAATCAAATTAGCACATCGGATTTGCCACGTCAGGAAAACCATGTGCGTCGTGGTAAAATGATTGTCCACTTTGATGAGGTGTCACAAGTGGCTGCCGCTCGTGGGCAACACCTTCTCTTGTGTATTGCAGGTGGTTTTGTTCAATGACCATTCCGTTGTTGTAGACTGGAGTTGTGCTCCAGGCTGAACTTCCGTCACTGTTGTGGAAAAATGTGCTGGCACAATGAGCTTTTGTAGGATGCATTCCTTGACTTGTGTAGTCTGCTGTGCCATGTGCAAGTTCATGAATTACTCCAGTGGTGCACAAAACTGTGTCTTCATTATCAACAACACAAACAAATGCTGAACTGGAGATGCTGCCATCTTGCATGTCATATTGTTGGTTTCCGTGATGCACTGAAAACAGATACTGATCATTTAGTGTTTGTTTTGAAAAGCGACAGGAGGTTAGTTGAGCGCCAGTCTCATTGTGCTGCTGAAAGTTGTAATCATAGCAAGAAAATTCCGAAAGTATTGCGCCAACGTTTCCTTGAAAATTTGCTGCAGCTGTCGTTGATTGAAAATAGATGGCTTCGGTCTGATTCGCAGCTCCGGTGAAAATGTTGTTTCGGGAAAAATTGATTTGTTGAGGATGGAAAGTGAAGAAATCTTCTCTGGAGTAAGCCGGCAGATGAGGGATTTTCGATGCAGAAATCACGTTGCACGAAGCATGAGGGGCACAACCCACTGTTTGCTGAATACTTGACAATGCTGCTTCGCTAGCTTGTTCTTTCAAACGTTTTTTTGATGATTAGTTGAAAACGTTGAGATTGGATCTTTGGGATGATGTTGATGGTGTTTGAGTATCTTTTTCAGGAAGTTTTCTTTTTCGCAATGAATTGCCTCCGCCCATGACAAATGCTCGAGCGAACGGGTTGTTGGCAATCTTCAACTGCGATACCTGGAAAATGAGAAAACTGATAAAATGTCTAAATCAATGTTCTTGCTTCGCAGGTGTCTTTCTCACAAAAACAGAAACTTGAAACCTTTTTTTTCTATCGTTCCTTTAATTATGCTCATGTAATTGTTTTTATGCAAAAAAGCAGCAAAGTTATTTTGAAACTATGTTTCTTTTTCTGAAAATAACGTTATGAACAACACTTTTGCTGTTCGTGGTAAAAACTATTTTGAAGTTCAACCTTGCAACGCGTTTAATGCACTGAGGCAGCGAATACGATTTTCACACTGGTTCGCACAAGTTTTGCTTCAACCAAGATTTTTCTTATGTAAAAACAGTTTTGCCAGAACGTTGAATATATTATTCACAAACTCTGACACTGATTGCGGAATTTGCCATGCACTTGTTTTTATTAATATAAAACTACACTGACCATAAAGTAATGTTCAACCTCAAACGCACATTTGGTAAAGCACCGATTTCAAATATGCTGTGATGGCCTTTGCGCTTTTACATTAAAATATGCAATACTGTTTCACACTTTGATTTCATTCAACTCATTCATTTCACTTTGTTGACGGTTAAATAAAGACCTACAAAAGGATTGTTGTCATAATATAAAACATTGAAAACAAACATCAGGCTTTGAAATGCAGGACTCAAATCGAACAATCATTACCGGAAATCAACATTTTAAAAATGCGATGAAACCTCTCCAATATATAAATTAAAAGCCATTTCAGACATTAGATAAAAACGTTTCAATGTGAGAAGATTGTTGTACCTGTTCGTTTTGATAAACTGTCACTGCAATGAACGATGTTTCAGGAAAAATAAAACTTAAAACGTTCCAACTTGATGCCCAGTTTGTTGATCGATACGACATATGTGCAGACGTGGTTGGTACTGATGTTGTGAATGAACGAAAAACTGTAACGAAAATCATAATTCATGACCATGGTTGTCCAAATAAAAGAACAATAGTGCAGAGAAACACAGGTGCGATAGTTTGTACTGCTTTAAATAAAATGCACAATTTTACCGTAATGAACGAAATAAAGCAATTTCTAAAGTGATTCAATTAACAAAAGCATTTGTCCCTGTGCAGTTGCAACAATTGCAGCATTGCGAAGAAAGCTATCATAGATCTTCCAAATAACAAATTCTCACCTTTTCTGTAGACGCGTTGGACAGTGAGTTGGTCAGTTTGATTTTATTAAACGAAACCACTTGATCCATTAGCATTTTTCCGGTACATGGCGCCAGAGGGTGATGATACACGTTGTGATGTATATGGGACTTTCCTGGACCAACTGGCGTCCATTTGCTTTCCCGAAGATGCAAGAACAAACTCTATAAACCTTAAATACTTACCTTTATTATATACTGATATCTGATTGGGCAGCACGTTATTTACAGTAAAAAGCTATTGCACACGAAAATGAGAAGGAAGTCATGTGTTTCGTAAAAGCTTGATGTGCTGCTGCACATGCATCGCTTATATAGTGCTATCAAGCATCGAAGGAAAAGCAAAGCGCGGTGTCAGTACAATCAATGAAAACGAAACAACGATCTGAGAGAAGCGTAGAATGAATAAAATAGGCGCAGACTTCAATCGACTATCAAAATATGCAAAAACAAGCAAAATGTTGCCTTCAATTTATTTAATCATTAATATTTTTTGAATCAAACTGAAAAATTGTTCTTTTGGAATGTCTTAATGCATAATATGTCTATAGTGAAAAATGAGCAACGAAATTGAAAGTTTACCTGCCATTTGTAACGATTTCCATCCGTGTTAACAACATCCATCCATATGTTGTGCTGTGCGTCTGCTTTGAGGTTGAAAAGCTTGACTCAAAAATTTGGAAATATCCGTCTGAAAAATGAGAAAAAATTCACAAATTCAAATCGTACAGGATTCTGATTTAACTTGTTTGGAAACAGACGAGAACATAAACATCGACGAAATATGTTGCACATGGTGGTCAAACCATTCGGAAGTATCGTTATGTTCTAACATTGAGATTGTCACTGCTTAAGCAATATTTTCCAGAAAGACAACACGCCGGCATTTGTTTATGACATTAAAGAGGAAAGGTTTTGGAAAGAATTTTGACAATTCGAAAGCGTCAACCTGGATATCATATATTGTAGTAGGATTTTATTTTTGTCGCTTACCACACAGATCTCGCAATTTTTGTTTTGATTTTTTGCAAATGATTCAGATAACGATAAGTGCATTTTAAGCGCCTCAGCCAATACGGATTTCACAACGTAGGATGGATCATTCACAATTTCAAATTAGTTTTCACAGGCAGTTTTTGAAAATAACTAAACGTCTCGCAACTGAAAAAAACAAAATGGAAGCGTCTCGACTACACATACTGTTGTATTTCACTCTATAGTTTATTGTTTGCACAATCTATTATCACCCAATTCGAAATTTTGTAATTTATCTAGCGAAGCATATCCTGTGATTGGAGTGAAAGTTATCTTTTTCAGTCAACACAAATCTACAAAAAGGATTGAAAACGTAAGTAAAATACGTTGCTCAAACAACTAAAACGTAATCGAGTATTTGTAAATACGCGTCATTAACTCACCTTCCTAGTTTACTAGCAATCATTTCATTGGTGAAATGATCCAACATCCTCCACAATTGAGTGTCTTGCAATCCCACTCACCTGATCTTCTTTACTTTCACCAGAAGAGTAACTTTCATGCTGTATTTTAAAATTGCTCCTTGAATCAAGATATTGATCAACGTGCACCTCATTCTGCATATACAATGCATGTCCTGACATTATTGATTGCAGAAAATTTCGGTTTTTAGGAAAACTTCAAGAATTTTTAATCGGAACAAACAGAAAATCAGTATGAACTGAGAGTGAGTTCTTCTTATATATACACAGACATTCAGTATGCATGCTGTATTTTCAATCAGAGCTTTATTTATAGAACCACTGTCTTGGACGTAGTCAGGATTGCGTTAACAATGGAATGCGTACCATCCGTTGTTTGATTGTTCGTCTCAAGTGCGAAGAGTAACATCTTGCTCAGGACAATAACACCATCTCCGATCAGTGAAACCTTTCACCTTGTCTACAAATAAAACTGTTCTTATCTTTTCCAGCCATCACCTCGGTGATGCCATGGAAAAGGATCTTACGCAATGACACAAAGCTGAGGAAGTTTATTTATTTTCTTGTTGTGTTGTCCGCACGATGCAAGGTGAAAGGTTCAAAGATTTTGCACTGGAATTTAACACAGTCGGATCCCGCTGTGCAACACGCACACAACGTGTTTACAATCAAACTGCACTAGAAATGGACTAACTTTTCAATTTTCTTGTGAGCAGATATTGACAATAATACGTGGGACCTGGGCAGGCGAGTAGGCAGAAATTTCAAACGAAAAGGAAATAGCCCTGGAATATGAACATATTACTCTTTAACCCCCCACAACAAAATGGAAGCGGACTCGACTGCACCATGCAACTTCCACAGCACTACACATGTAAAACGAAACACCATTTCCTGCACACAATTGTGCCAAACCCACAAACGAAAACAGCTCTACGAAAGTTATTACAATTCATATTAAAGCGAAATTGTTCCAACCACGAATTCCATCTTGACACAAAGACAAGTAGGCTGTTCATAGCCAACTGGCTTCATCAAAATATTCTTACTACAAAGCACATAAAAAATAAACCATCTGCCAACGGACTAGTGGCTAATAACTAATTCGTTTTTGTGGTAGTAGCTTGGAGATTTTTTGATTGTGGTGTAACCATAACAATGTTATGGAACTTCTTATAAGGTGAGGACTATTCAATGGCACCATGCAGGTAACAGCAGCGAGGTTTCGGCGTCAGTAATCAGTTACATCTAAAGTAGCATAGCAGCGTCGCAGATAGATCGGTGTACATCGGCGTTTAGGACATGTATCTGATAGCATGATGTAACAGCAGGCGGAAAACGTAGTTTGCAGAATCTTACCAACAAAGTCGTTCATTTTAATATTCACACAATTTCCTCTGACCTATCGTCAAAAGACTTTTCAACCCTGCGTTGATTCAGGACTGTCTTGTCATAAGTTTATTTTTTCCATGACATTGTTATGGTTACACCACAATCAAAAAATCTCCATAAGCTACTTGGAAACTGGAATGCCAAAGTTCTTGTTCAAGGACATACAAAATGTATATCACCATGTCAACAGACAAAATAGCTTTTAAAAGTATATCGTTAAATGTTTGCTATGGTGTCGTGCTGTTTGAGCGCATATGATTGATCATTATACAGTAATGAGTGTTGGTATCACACATTTTCATTACAAATATTTTGACGGAAGGTACTTCTTAATGGAAAATAAATATTTTTGACATCGGCAATCAATGATATCGCTGCAACGCCAACATGTGATAAATATTTCAGTAAATGATTTTCGAAACAGTGACTTTTTTGCATGTTATGCCAAGCAAAGCCCACATATAAAATCGAGCGTTTTGTTAAACAGTTAATAACTTGGAACAATATTTAGTGTAATATTATGTTCCAAAATTCGCTGACAAGCACATTTCATTTTTCAAAACCATCCGAAACCATATAATGAATCGTATATTTAAGAACTATAATCTGTACTACTATGTGTTGAAATTTGTGCTTTTTCGTAACTAGTCTGCAAAATTTACGAAATAGTACATCCACAGTTTTTAGGCTTATTATTGTTAAAATGAAAATATTATGTATTTTTGGCAAGCTCCAAGATAACATAAACAACACATTTTCTGCAGAAATCACCTTGATGTCTGCTCGGTGTTTATGAACACATTTTTGTCGGTGACTAGTGCACATGGAATTACGTTGGAAAATTTTAGAGAATTTAATCAATCACTTGGGAAGTAGGGCAGTGGTAAAATGGAATCACGACTAAAACCTATCATCACTTTCACAATTAAGAGCTGAATGTCATGAAATGCATCTTGATCCATTGAATCTGCTTTTTGAACTAGTCCATTAATCGGTTCGACGAAAGTATTCTCCACGTTTTGTTTGAAACGACTGAAATGTCTAGAGACGAGACAAATCCAATACGGGAGGGTTCGCCACCAGTGAAGTATTTAAAGCAAATAAAGATTGAAATCACGATCAATGTTTTTGGTAATGCAAAACACAGTTTCCAGTTCCACGTGCACGACATTATATTGGTAGAACAACTGTCTTCAACTAGCACGACATTCCTTCTTACGGTGGCGTACCTAAGGTTTCTCGCGCCCGGGGACAAAGTCAGTTTGAGAGCCCCCATCCAGATAGTTCGTGACAGTACCGATGCGAAGAGTGAGTCGGAAATTAAGGTGCATCGACATCTGACTCAAACCTCGAATATACAGTAATTGTTTCCAAACTCATCCGGAAAGTTCATATGACTGTGACGTCACAAGATTGTTACCAGTACTTCCAAATTTTGCAAATCGTTACTATCGTAGAGTTAAGAATCTAACCGATTTGCGTGAAGCTATTCCCAGCACTGTGAAACTTCGAACACGACTGAACATTCCAAGTGCTGTATTGCGACATTGTAAACTGCGGTAATACATTCCGATTGTAGCAACTGGTGAAAGAAAATGCAAAACTAGCCAAAAACTTTCCTTGTCATCTACAAAAATGTGCATGAATTTTAACGACATAATTTTTAGGCACAGATATTCTGATAACACATCATAAAATTAGCCAGAGTTGCACCTTGTTTTCGAAAGCACGGATTTGTCATAGATTTTTGAAGATCCCCGATACAGTGCACCCACTTCTTTCCTTCTCTCGTGACGTCTGGTCACAATCACCTCTGGTGCGAATCATAGGGTTTGGAGCAAGCACTGAAAGAGTTGCATTTAAAAATGTAACAAAAGACTGACTGAGGGCAGACTCACGAATACATAAAAAAATTAGAGAGAAGAATGCATATGAAAAACTGAAAGCAATTGATTTTATACCAAACTATTAGGCAAATATACAATTGCAAAATCCTGAAACATTTCTTCTGAATGTAAACCCTGGAAAGCTAACAGAAAAAAAACAAATGCTGCGATACAATTCTATACTTGTAATTGTCCAACACCGAAGGCAAAGTTTTCTTGCTTTGCTCATGCATATTCATTGATTATTTTGTCAAAAACATCATAAATTTTTTGCTGTGTCAGTTGTATTAACTTGGGAAATATCTAAGCCTTATGAGGCTCCGTGAAAAGTTTCAGGTTAACAATTTTTTAACCTGAATTTCAACAATCATGCCCATGGAGATGTTCAGTTTGTGGGTTGAATTAATATAAAACACATGTGAAAATAACTGAAAAGTTCACAGTTGTAACTAAAATAACGCTGTTGCGCAGTTGCAATGTGAGTTTTGCATACCTCAAGTAGACAGCATTCATTTTAATATGGCACAAATAAAAATCATCATAACAACCTTCAGAACCTCAAATCCATTTCTATATGAAATTTGTCAAACCATAAAAACTCAAAAATTTTCCTAAGCAACAGATGCTGTATTGTAAGCAGGGTGGTGCAGAAAAGGGTTGACTGTCCCGGGCATCAAAGGCAGGGAGGAATCCAAAGACCGAAACTACAAACATTAAAATGCTGTAACTAGATGTTTTTTTCTATTGTAAGCGACTAACAATGCTGCTTGGATTTAAATTTCGACCTTCTTTTTTGTCAATATTAGTTTTCACCAGAGTGGCGTAACTGACGGGGTCAGGAGTGAAAAACGCCCATCCGAGCAACCTAGATGTAAAAACGGATTCCACACTTAGCTTACACGTTGGTGTTCAGCGTTCCTTCGTTGTTCAGTGGGTTGTTGTTTTTGTGTTTCTCGGAAGTTATTTGGAATGTTTTCAGGTGATTTCGGGATTTAGTATAGAAATCCACATACGAAGACACTTTCCTTCCTGATTTTTTTTCCGAGTGTTGGCAAGTGGGCCTCTTTCAGATATGCTTTCCCCTGGCCAAAACATGTAATTACGCCATTGCTTTTTACGTATTTCAAATGCCTGTATTTCTCACATTCCTTCAGCTAGGATTTGCTAGAGGGGCACCTGGGCATACAATCAAGTAGTTGTCCACATAATCACCAGACGTCTCCACGTCCCTGACTGTAAGTTTCATCCAGAGCCGGATTAAGGGGG